>ENA-UOOK01001187-UOOK01001187.1-fermentation-metagenome-genome-assembly--contig:-NODE-1187-length-34616-cov-5.449321_pt1 | contig 34616 bp, 31 predicted proteins | sample MGYA00245777_ERZ724023 | MGnify/ENA primary metagenome ERZ724023 (study PRJEB28704, sample SAMN03018312) | fermentation metagenome | biome: anthropogenic terrestrial biome; feature: soil; material...
GAGCGCATGATAACCTCGTCGAGCCACCCTGTTTTCGGCGGGGGGTACAAGCTGAGCGCCGTCGAAAACAATGACGGTACAATAGTGCCGAAGATAAAAATAAGCGAAAACGTTTCAAAGATCACTACCCCCGGCTTTAAACGGCTGTGGCGCCTCTACGATAAAAAAACCGGCAAGGCCATGGCGGACGTAATCACCCTTGACGGAGAAGCGATAGACGACACGAGGCCGTACGAGATATTTGACCCTGACTTTATATGGAAGCGCAAGACGCTGCCGGACTTCCATGCAGTCGATATAAGGCAGCAGCTCTTTTCACACGGCAAACGGATCGGCCTGCCGCGCGGCATAAAGGAAATAAAGATGTTCTGCAAGCAGCAGATGGACACGCTGTGGGATGAAGTGCGCCGCTTCGAAAACCCGCACCACTACTACGTGGACCTTTCGCAGAAGCTCTGGGACCTTAAGAGCCGCATGATTTCCGAGAACTCGTAAAGTTCCGCCTCCTAAAAATCAAAAAGGCCGTACGCTTTTCATAGCAGCTAAGCGTACGGCCTTTTTGATGCGTTCAGATTAATTAAACTTTACTTTCCAGATATCGCGCGCGTACTCCGCAACGGCGCGGTCACTCGAAAATCTGCCGGCGTTTGCCGTGTTTATAAAGCCCTTGCGCGCAAACGCGCGCGTATCTTTAAAGTCGCGGTTGGCGCGGAGCTTTGCTTCAATGTAGGGCTTAAAGTCGTACAGCAGGAAATACTGGTCGGGCCTGTGCCAGCTTGCGCCCTTTAGTATGGAGTCGTAAAGCCCGCGGAACACGCCGGTGCCACCGTCGCTGAAAGTGCCGTCCACAAGCGTGTCAACCACGCGCTTTACGGCATTGTCGCCGTCATATACCGCACGGGGGTCATAGGAGTCGCGTATTGCGTCGAGCTGCTCTACCTTTGCGCCGAAAATATAATTGTTTTCTTCCCCTGCCTGCTCCACAATTTCAATATTGGCACCATCATAAGTGCCCAGCGTTACCGCGCCATTCATCATAAATTTCATATTGCTGGTCCCACTCGCTTCGGTTCCGGCGGTAGAAATCTGTTCACTGAAATCCGCTGCGGGAATCAGCTTTTCGGCATAGGAAACGTCATAATTGCTCACAAAAACGACCTGCATCTTCCGGTTGACTGCATCATCATAGTTAATCAGGTCGGCAATTTCATTAATATATTTGATAATTCCCTTTGCGCGATCATATCCCGGCGCCGCCTTGCCGCCAAAAATGAAAGTGGTAGGGTAAAAATCTTTAATTCTGCCCTCTTTTAATCCGTAATAAAGATCCAGAATTGAAAAGGCATTAAGCAGCTGCCGCTTGTATTCATGAAGGCGTTTCACCTGAACATCAAAAATATTTTCAGTATTGAGTCCAAAATGATCCTTTCGATAAACATAATCCGCAAGCTGGTTTTTCTTTTCTTTTTTTATCTGCATCAACTGCTTTAAAGAATCGGGATCATCTGCATAAGGAACCAATTTTTCGAGCTCCGAAAGATTTGTAATCCAACCATTTCCGATACGATCGGTAATAAATTTAGAAAGTTCCCGATTGCACAGTGCCATCCAGCGACGCTGTGTCACACCGTTCGTCACGTTATGGAACCGTTCCGGATAAAGATCATACCATTCTTTGAGCGCCTTTTTCTTTAATATTTCCGTATGAATCTTTGCAACTCCGTTGACAGAATGGGTTGCATAAACTGCCATCTTTGCCATATGAATTTTTCCGTCCGCAATCAGATTGTAATGGTCCAAATTTTTATTTTTCTGTGGATTGCTTCCAATTTCATGATGAAGGCGATTTTGCAGCATCACCACATATGGATAAACCTGAGGTAAAACGGTACAAAAAAGCGACACATCCCATTTTTCTAATGCTTCTGCCATAATCGTATGATTCGTATAAGAAAAAGCCTGCTGAACGATTAAAAACGCTTCGGAAAAAGAAAGATTCTCGCCTGCTATCAGGAGACGTAAAAGCTCCGGAATTGAGACAACCGGATGCGTATCATTTAGCTGAATTGCATATTGTTCCGGCAACTTTTTAAAATCATTTCCGTAAGATTTTTTAAATTCCCGTAAAATGCTTTGGAGCGACGCACTGCTAAAGAAATACTGCTGTTTTAACCGCAGACGCTTCCCTTTATCGGTATCATCATTTGGATAAAGCACGCTGGAAATTCTTTCTGCTGCATTTTTCTCCGCTACTGCCTCCTCATATTTCTGTCCATTAAAAAGCTCAAAATCAAATGGATGCAAAGGCTCCGACTGCCATAAACGCAGCGTGTTAATCGTTTTTCCGCCATATCCAATCACCGGCATATCATAGGGAACCGCCCAGACACTTTCCTCTCCGAAATCCACCCGTATCCTCTCATTTTCTCGGCGGACGCTCCACGGATCTCCAAAAGCAAGCCAATCGTCGGCTTCTTCCTTTTGTTCTCCGTAAGAAAAAGTTTGGTAAAACAGCCCATAGCGGTAACGAATTCCGTACCCATTAAGTGAAATTCCAAGAGTAGCGCCGCTGTCCAAGAAACAGGCCGCAAGCCGTCCCAATCCGCCATTTCCTAATGCGTCGTCTTCAATTTCCTCAAATATTTTCGGATCAATTTCGTGCTGTCTGAGCAGATTTTCCGTCTCTTCAAGAAGTCCTAGATTCAAAAGGTTAGAATGGATCAGCCTTCCCAACAAAAACTCAGCGGAAAAATAGCAAGCTTTTTTTCCCTTCGACTTTCTTTGCCAAGTTGAAAAAATTTGTTTCATCACGGCTTTCGAAACTGCTGTATAAACTTCTTTTGGCGTTGCTTTCGAGAAATCTTCAGAAATTTCCTGCGAAAGATTCTGCAAAACAGTTTCTTCATATGCGTTCATTAAAAATGCCCCCTTTACGATCATAAAGTTCAGCATAATGCCAAAGTTTTTGCGATAATTCTGAACTCAATTGTTCCTGTTCAAGACGCCAGCACCAGTTTCCGCCAATGGTCGAAGGATCATTCATGCGCGCTTCATTCCCTAGACTCAAAAAATCTTGCATCTGAATCACTGCAAGATCTGCCGTACTGGCATAAGCTGCTCGAATGCAAGCCCAGTTGAGCTCTTTTCTGCTGTGAACCCCTAGATACGATTTTGCAAAGCGCAAAATATCCGATTTCTGATGAGAAAAAAATCCGGACATCGTTTCATTGTCATGCGTCCCGCAGTAAACAACGCAGTTCTGTTCATAATGATCGGGTAAATAAGGATTTTTAGGGCCGCTGTCAAATGCGAACTGCAAAATTTTCATGCCCGGATATCCAAAACTTTTTCGTAGGCGCGTTACTGCCGGCACCACAACCCCGAGATCTTCTGCAATCAGTCTGCGGTTCTGAAGGGCAGGCGAAATCGCCTCCAGCAGTGCTTTCCCGGGGCCTTTCTCCCAATGTCCGTTCTCCGCAGTTTTTTCTCCATAAGGAATCGCATAATATCGGGTAATCCCAATAAAGTGGTCCATACGAATCACATCAAAAAGTCCAGCAGAAAATTTCATTCTCTGCTGCCACCAAAAAAAATGATCTTCGCTCATTTTTTTCCAATTATAAAGAGGATTCCCCCAAAGCTGTCCAGTGGCACTAAATGCGTCCGGCGGTACTCCCGCCACTTCTTTCGGCTTTAAACTTTCATGGAGACAAAATAAACTCGGCTGTGCCCACACATCGGCACTATCCAAAGAAATATAAATTGGCAAATCTCCAATGATCTCAATTCCTTTTTCATGCGCATAAGTTTTAAGCGCTGCCCATTGGCGAAAAAAGCAGAACTGACAAAATTTCCAAAACTCTATTTCTTGTGAAAGCAAGGTTCGGTATTTCTGGAGGGCCTGAGGGTCACGGCGGCGAAGTTCTTCCGGCCATAAAAGCCAGGAAGCTGCATGAAAATACATTTTAAGTGCCATATAAAACGCGTAATCGTCCAACCATGGATTTTCTTGACAAAATTTATGATAAACCAGAGAATCAAAATAATGACTGCGAGAAAAAGCTTTCTTTAAAACTTCGAAACGATTTTTATAAAGCTTTGCATAATCAACCCGGCTGGGATCATCTCCCCAATCAAGACAAACTTCCTCCGAAGTTAAAAGTCCTTCTTCTATTAACAAATCGAGATCAATAAAATAAGGATTCCCTGCAAAAGCCGAAAAGCTCTGATATGGGCTGTCTCCATAACTAGTTGGCCCGATCGGAAGGACCTGCCAATAAGGGACCCCAGAACTGCAAAGAAAATCCACAAACCGATAGGCGTCTTTTCCAAAAGCGCCGATTCCATAAGGAGATGGCAATGCGGAAATTGGCAAAAGGATTCCCGCTCCGCGTGGCAGCCGCTTCTGTTTTTGTCTCATCCCACTTTGCTTCCTTTATCATTAAAAATTTCTTCTTAAAAAGTCTTTCTGTTTTTATTAGAGTACCACATTCTCCTTCGCATTGTCTAGGAATGTCCGGAATATTACTTGACGGATGTGATAAAATGAAAAAGTTAAAGTAAGATATAAGGAGATTTTATCATCTATGAATTGGGAAGTCAGTTTTCTGATGTTTTTGCAGACACACCACAGTGCTTTTATGGACTCCTGCATGATTTTCGTCACTCATCTTGGAAATTTCGGACTTATTTGGATTGCTATAGGGATTCTGCTTTGTATCAGGCCAAAATACCGCAGGTATGGATTTGCCCTGTTGATTGCAGTTGGTTCTGCCGCTTTAATTGGAAATTTCATCATCAAACCGATTGCGATGCGTCCACGTCCCTGCATGGATTTTCCAAACATTCCCCTGCTGATTTCGAGGCCGACCTCGTACTCTTTCCCCAGCAGTCATTCTGCTACATCTTTTGCGGCGGTAGTCGTTTTATGGAGGCTCAATAAATACTTTGGATTTTTTGCAGGAATCGTTGCGGTTTTAATTGCACTTTCACGAATGTATCTTTTTGTACATTATCCTACGGATATTCTTGGCGGATTTTTGGTAGGCTTCGTCTGTGCATTGTTAACCCTACACTTTTTAAAGCTTTCTCCGAAAAATTCATCTCTTAAAAAATAAAAAACAAAAAGGGATTGGCTGATTTTGCTCAGCACAATCCCTTTTTTATTCAATTCAGATGGTCGTTTTCCGGATCTTTTTCTGACAGTTTTCGGCGCAGAATCCTCATGCGAAAAATCCCGAGTGTAGACAATATCACTAGTAAAATTCCCATGACAATGGGAAAAATCTGGTCGGTCCCAATATTGCGCAGAGAGACCAACACTAAAATTACCATGATTCCATCGATGGCAATAAAATCACGGATCGCATAACCCCAGTCTCCCCCAGTAGGTTCTGTTTTATTTGCCGGATTATCGGCCGCTTTCTTTTTCATTGCATAATGAATCAATATGCGGTCACAAGCATCGGTAAATCCTTCGAAAGGGTTTCCACTGTGCTTTTGAGTTGCTGCACTTTTTGATTTTATCCGAGGTTTCGCTCCCGGCTTTTTTTGTTTTGGCATCAAACAGTTCCCCCCTTTTCTGGGTTATTTCAAGATTCTTTCGATTTTCCCATACAGATTGGTGCTGCTTTCGCTCCAATCAAACGGATAAGATCGCTTGGCGTAAGTTCTACCTGTGTCCCGATTCTTCCACCGCTCACAATAATCGTCTCCTGTGACATTGCACTTTCGTCCAATACCGTTTGAAACTGCTTCTTCATGCCAATAGGAGAACAACCCCCGCGAATGTATCCGGTCAGTGCATTGATCTCTTTTACATGGATCATCTCTATGCTCTTTGCGCCAACACTTCTTGCCGCTGCTTTCAAATCAAGTTCTTGTGCAACCGGCACTACGAATACATAATACTCTTTGCCGCTCTTTGTCACCAATGTTTTAAAGACGCGCTCAATCGGCTGCCCAAGCTTTTGCGCTACTGCAACGCCATCAATTTTCCCATCTTTATTCTCATAAACATAATGGCGATAAGAAATTTTCTTTTGATCCAAAATCCGCATCACATTCGTTTTATCTTCTTTTTTAGCCATCCGCTTGTTCCTTTCGCTGAAAATCTTCTCAGGCACGTTTCCATTTAATTCCCTGTGGTGTATCCTCCAAAACGATTCCGCGCGCTTTTAACGTATCTCGAATCTCGTCGGCTGTTTTCCAGTCTTTATTCTTTCGTGCCTCGGTACGTTTTTGCACCAGTGCTTCAATCTCCTGATCATCTTCTCCAACAGTCTTTTCCTGCTGATAGAGAAGGCCTAAAACACTGCAAAGCTCCTGAAAAAGGGAAAGCGCATATTCGCACATTTCCTTACTGGGATTAGAAGCTGCACTCAAATCCGTATTGATGACACGCGCAAGGTCAAAAATTGCGGAGAGTGCATTTGCTGTATTGAGGTCGTCGTCCATTGCCTCAATAAAAGCGGTACGATAGGAATCGAGTTTCTTCTTTTCCTGTGCTTCTTCCGGCTTTTCTCCTGCAGCCGCATTTTTCATCACGAATTCAAGATTTTCCCGGCAATTATAAAGGCGCTCCAATGACGCTTTGCACTGATCAATCACATCAATGCTGTAATTGATCGGAGTACGGTAATGAGAAGAAACCATCAGATAGCGAATCGGTTCATAACCAAATTTTTGAGCCACTTCCCGAACAGTAAAGAAATTTCCCAATGATTTACTCATCTTTCTGTTATCCACATTGATATAACCGTTATGCATCCAATAATGCGCAAACGGAACTCCATTGCAGCATTCGCTCTGTGCGATCTCATTTTCGTGATGGGGAAAAATCAGGTCCTGTCCGCCGCAATGAATATCAATGGTTTCTCCGAGATACCTCCTTGCCATAGCGGAACATTCGATGTGCCAGCCGGGACGGCCATGTCCCCATGGAGATTCCCAATAAGGCTCGCCGGGCTTCGCACCCTTCCAAAGAGCAAAATCCATTGCATCTTCTTTGATCTCTCCAGTCGCAATTCTTGCCCCTGCCTGCAGGTCTTCCAAAGGCTGATGACTCAGTTTACCATATTGGGGATCCTTGAGCGTCCGAAAATAAACATCTCCGTTTTCGGTAGGATAAGCATATCCTTTTTGGATCAAAGTGGAAATAATAGATTGAATCTCTTCGATATTTTCAGTTGCCTTTGGATGAATCGTTGCCGGACGGACATTCATTCCTTCAGCATCTTTTTTATATTCTTCAATATAACGACGGCTAACGGTCAAATAGTCACTATTTTCTTTATTCGCTTTACGGATGATTTTATCATCTACATCTGTAAAATTCTGAACAAAAGTAACTTTCATGCCACGATATTCCAGATAGCGGCGCAGAACATCAAACACACAAATAGGACGGGCATTCCCAATATGAATATAATTATAAACCGTCGGGCCACAGGCATAAATTTTTGCTTCTCCCGGCGTAATCGGAACGAACTCTTCCTTTTGACGCGTCAGCGTATTATAAATCCTCATAATGCTTCTCCTTTTTATCAATGATTAAGTCAGCCGCAAATCAAGCATGTTTTTGATTGACAACTTCTTCTTTCTTTTTAAAAGAATCTTTTGACAAACAATCCATCTTTTTCTGTAGATGTCCCATCTGTGCCTGCATACGGCAGATTTCCTGTTCGATTGGGTCAGCGATATTTACCTGATCCAAATTAGTAGGCCGTACTCCGGAAATCCGCACAACCCGCGCGGGAACGCCTACCGCCGTAGCGTTTTCCGGGACTTCACTCAAAACAACAGCTCCGGCAGCGATTCTTGCATTATCACCGATTTTCATCGGACCAAGCACCTTTGCGCCGGAACCCACTAATACATTGTCCCCCAAAGTCGGATGACGTTTTCCCTTATCTTTTCCGGTACCACCCAAAGTGACTCCCTGATAAAGCGTACAATTATCTCCGATTTCTGTAGTTTCGCCGATCACAACACCCATCCCATGGTCAATAAACAATCCTTTGCCAATTTTAGCACCTGGATGAATCTCGATTCCAGTTTTATGCCTGGCGCGCTGGGAAAGCCACCTTGCCAGAAATGGATGTCCATGTTTCAAAAGCCAGTGCGCCTTTCGATAAGAGCGGACTGCCTTAAAGCCAGAATACAAAAAGAAAACTTCCAAACGATTTCTGGCTGCCGGATCTCTCTCCATAATTGAATCCAAATCTTCCTTTAATTGCCGAAACATTAGGAATTAAGCCCCCTATTCTTAAAAAAACGCCTCCGTCGCACCAATAATTGATGCAACGGAGGCGGCTAATTTTTTGTCGCGGTTCCACTCCGATTTTTCTCTTTTGAGGAAACTAACGGTTCCCGGTCGTGCAGGGATTTCCCCCTGCCTGCTCCCAGATGCATTTCACGTTTTTTAAGCCAAAGAAGCTTTCAGCCGATGGCTTCTTCTCTCTGATGCGTAAAAGAAACATTACTTCTTCTGTTCTCAGCATTTTGTGGATAATCCTATTATATGCAATTCGAAGGCAAAAGTAAACCCCTAACTTTTATTCCAAATACCACCGACGCAATGCCTGCTGCTCTTCGCGAGAAATAAAAAGCGCCTGTTCCAGATAACTTTCAACTGTTCCGTACCCTTTTTCGATAGAAGTCAGAACAACTTTTCCCCACTCTTTCTTAACCTGTAAAAGCATACGAATCTGCTCTGCCAGTTTTTTGGAAGCTCCGTTTTGGGTTGCATGCTGCACCGTTTGATCTGCACGATTCTTTACAAAAAAGTTTGTGAGAAGGTAATCCTGCAAAATCGTTTCACGATCGACTCCCAATACGCTTAAAAGCAAAATGGCGCCAATACCCGTACGATCTTTTCCTCCAGTACAATGCCACAAAAATGAGCCGCCCTGCTGCTGCAGCAAAATTTCAAAAAAGCGGCGATATCCTTTTTGGCAGACTTTATTTTCTACCATTTCACAATAAATGCCTCTCATCTGGGTCTCTACATCCCCCAGATTTTCGACTTCTTCCATTAATCCCTGTATTCCATTTTTTGGAGTTGCAAAAAATCTTTCAAAGCTTCCGATTTTGTCATCCGATGTATTTTTTGTCTCAAGGTCAGATTCTGCCGACGCTTCCGGCAAAATCGGCACATGGATCGACTCAAAGCCGGGTTCATCTGGATCTGGTGCATTTTTAACTTCCGGCGTACCGCGCAAATCCACGGCCACAGAAACTCCATACGCTTTAAAAAGGCACTCTTTATCCTCTTCGGTCGCTGAAAAAAGCTTTCCCGTGCGCAAAAGCCGCCCGAATTTTACCGTATGTCCATCCATGGTCTGATACCCACCTAAATCTCTCGCATTAAAAATTCCCTGAAGCTTTAATGCATGACTAAAATCTGCTTTCGCCCCCGGATGCAAAATTTTGCATCGTTCTTTTCGCATATCCATTGCATCATCCCTTTCATTCTCCCTTAGTTTTTTCCATCCTTAAAAAAGAAAGGCATTTCCAATTACTTGGAAAGCCTCATTATTTTTATTATTTTGTCTCGCTGACGATTTTCCAGTTTTCTTTGAGATAAATTCCGCCGGAAAGGAGTGTAAAGAAGCAGCAGACTCCCACAAGAAGATTTCCGATCATGGTAAGGCTTGCCACGGTCTCTGCACTTAACTGCTGGAACTGTGCCACCGACTGAAAAACCAAGATTGCAAGAACTGCAATAATCTGGCTGATCGTCTTGAGCTTTCCCCATTTATTCGCGGCAATTACCTTTCCACATTCCATCGCAACCAGGCGCACACCAGTCACCATAAATTCACGAGCAATAATCAAAACCACAAACCAAACACTGCAAAGATCCAAGCGAACAAAACATACAAGTGCTGTTACGATCAACACTTTATCCGCCAAAGGGTCCATGAATTTTCCGAAAGTTGTAATTAAACCCTGTTTTCTGGCAATCATACCATCCAAATGATCGGTATAAGAAGCCACCATAAAAATCAGGCATGCCCAAAAATAGTGAAGTGGGATTTCCGGTATCATTAAAAAAAGCACAAAGATCGGTACCATAGCCATTCTTGCCACTGTTAGCTTATTCGGAAGTGTCATTCATTTCCTCCTTCAGAAAGTACCCCGATTAAATCGCAGTCAACACAATCTATCACTTTAACTTTTACAAAATCTCCAGGATTCGGATGGTTTTCACCTGGCACCTCGAACCATACTCTACCGTCAATTTCCGGCGCATCTGACTGTGTCCTACCAAAGAAAGCCTTCTCCTCTTGATCATATCCTTCACAAAGGACCAGGATCTGCTCTCCAATTTTACTTTCGCCCAACTCCTGCATTCGATTCATTTGCGCTTCCATTAAGATTTCCTGCCGGCGCATCTTTTCGTCTTCTTCAATTTGCCCGGGAAGTGCCGCTGCTTCAGTCCCCTCTTCCTGGGAATAAGCAAAGCAGCCCATCCGTTCAAACTGAATTTCTTTTGAAAAGCTGCAAAGTTCTTCGAAATCTTCTTCTGTTTCGCCAGGAAAACCCACAATAAAGGTCGTTCGAAGCGTAATATCCGGCACTTTTTCCCGTATCCTGGAGATCATCTTTGTGAGCTTTTCCCGATCTCCATAACGGTGCATGGCGCGCAGGACCGAGCCACTGCAATGCTGAAGCGGAAGGTCAAGATATTTAACAATCTTTTCCTCCTCTCGAATCGTATCGAGGAGTTCGTCTGTGAGGTTGTCCGGATAGCAGTAAAGCACCCGCAGCCAGCGGAGTCCGTCAATTTTACAGAGGCGGCGCATCAACTGAGGCAGAAGCAGCTTTCCTTCAAGGTCGATCCCATAACGAGTCGTATCCTGTGCGATCAAAATGAGCTCTTTGACGCCGTTCTTCACCAATTCACGTGCTTCTTCTTCAATACTTTCCATCGGACGGCTGCGGTATCTGCCGCGAATCATGGGAATTGCGCAGTAAGAACAGCGATTATCACAGCCCTCCGCAATTTTCAGGTAAGCGTAGTAACCAGGCGTTGTCAGACGTCTGACTCCGCAAAGCGGCAGCTCTGTCTTTTCCGGAAAAAGAGAGGTTTTATCTCCTAAAAGAGCCTTTCTGCAGACTGCATCAATTTGTCCGTCGGCACCGATTCCGCAGACCGCATCACATTCCGGAAGTTCCTGCAAAATCTCTTTCTGATACCGCTCTGCAAGGCAGCCGGTCACAACGATTGCCCGTACCTTTCCGGCTTTCTTAGCCTGTGCCAGTTCCAGAATCTCGTTGATGCTTTCCTGCTTTGCATCTTTGATAAAGCCGCAGGTATTGACAACTGCAACATCACAGCAAGCCGCATTCTCCCGTATCTCCCAACCGGCTTTTGCAAGAGATGCCAGCATAATTTCCCCATCAATCCGGTTTTTATCACAGCCCAGATTCACCATTCCTATGGAATTCGCCATCGATTTCCTCCTCATTAACCGCCTCCCGCAGCGCAGTGCGGATTTCATCGGTCTCATATCCCATTCGCTGCAGCGCGGCATATGCTCTGCGGCGAATTTTCTCATCATCCAAATTTTGATATCGTTTCTGCAAGATTTTTGCAATCTGTTCATTAGGATCCGGCGTATTTTTTTCCAGAATCATTTCAATCAGTTCCTGACTGATTCCTTTTCGAGAAAGCTCAAGCATCACTCTTCGTCTGGCATATCCTTTGCGAAAAAGTTCTTTTGCATAGCGGATTCCAAAATCCTGGTCGTCCAAAAGTCCCAGTTCTTCCATATGGTCGGCAGCTTTTTGGGCCGCATCCCGATCCACTGTTCTCGCAATCTTGTCGGTCAATTCTTTTTTAGAATGACTGCGATGTTCCAAAAGGTAAAGTGCTTTTTCACTAGCCTGATGTTCTTTTCCCGCTTCGATCAGTGCATGCAGTTCTTCATCGGAAACCTCCTGCCCCAATTTCCAGCCGGATTTTAAAAGTGTTTCGGTATCAATATTCAGCGCAAACTCCCCATCAAAAAACAGTGCAGTCTTTCGATGTCGACGCGGCTCCATCGCTGTCAGTTCCAATCGTACGAAACCTCTTTCCAATGAAAAAGTTTAAGTTCTTAGTCAGCTTCAATGTCAATGTTGGTGGGCTTCCCACGAGAAGATGCCTTTTTCTCGTCGTTTTGGGTCTCATCCTTTTCAGCAGTGGGGGGAACTTCAACCGGACGCGCGGCTGATGCTCTTACCGGCACTGTTCGAGCATAAAGCTGATCTGCATGTTCCCGAATCTGCTTCTCAATATCTGCCGCAAATTCCGGATTATCGAGAAAATATTTTTTCACGTTATCGCGTCCCTGGCCAAGGCGCTGTTCCTGATAAGAAAACCAGGAGCCGCTCTTATGGATAATATCCAGTTTTACAGCAAGATCGACCAGTTCTCCCTCTTTTGAAATGCCCTGTCCATACATAATATCAAATTCTGCTTGACGGAAAGGCGGTGCGATCTTATTCTTTACCACTTTTGCGCGAGTGCGGGAACCAACCTGTTCCGTACCGTTTTTCAGTGTCTCAATCTTGCGAATATCGATTCGTACGGAAGAATAAAATTTCAAGGCACGACCACCAGGAGTAACCTCTGGATTTCCGTAAACAACGCCAACTTTCTCACGCAGCTGGTTAATAAAAATTGCTACACAATTTGATTTGCTGATTGCACCTGCAAGCTTTCTCAAAGCCTGACTCATCAAGCGCGCCTGCAGTCCAACGTGGCTGTCTCCCATTTCGCCTTCAATTTCAGCTCGCGGCACCAATGCAGCCACAGAGTCTATGACGATTACGTCGATTGCGCCGGAACGCACCAATGCCTCTGTAATCTCCAGTGCCTGTTCGCCGGTATCCGGCTGCGAAACCAAAAGGCTGTCGACATCGACTCCCAAAGCCGCCGCATAAATCGGATCAAGCGCATGTTCCACGTCAATAAATGCTGCATTGCCACCAGCCTTCTGCCCTTCTGCAATACAATGCAATGCCAAGGTCGTCTTGCCGGAGCTTTCAGGTCCATAGATCTCCACGATTCTGCCGCGGGGAAGTCCGCCAATTCCCAATGCTAAATCCAGCGAAAGGGAACCGGTCGGAATTGCCTCTACATGCATCGCTTCGTTCTGGCCTAAACGCATGACAGCGCCTTTGCCAAACTGTTTTTCAATCTGTGCCAACGCAGTTTGCAGCGCAGTATTTTTATCCGTTGCCATAATCATTCTCCTTTTCACAAGTCCACAATGGGAGCTCTTCCTCATATTTTATCTTTTCAAGTATACTTGAAAATTGATTGAAAATCAATATTTCGAACAAATATTCTTAACTTATTTACGAATTTGGGACAATGCCAAAAACAACTCTAGGAAGTTCATTAAAGTCCCGCAGAAGCTGCAGATTTTGAAGGCCGGATTCATGAAAAAGATTCAAAACAGCTTGTCCTTCCTGCTCTCCAATTTCAACAGCCACCACCCCATTTGGCGCAACCCGCGGCACCCAGAATTTACATAACGCTCGATAGAAGAGCAAGCCATCTTCTCCGCCATCTAACGCCGTACGGGGCTCTTGCTGCACTTCCGGCTGAAGATCTGCAATCTCCGCAGAACAAATATAAGGAGGATTGCATAAAAGTCCGTTCAGACTTCCTACTCTTTCGGCGTCTTCCCTCGAAAAAAGGTCCATCTGGCGAGCTTCTACCTGATCGTTCGGGTAACTTTTTATATTCTGCAGAAGATAAGAAAACGCCTCCGAAAATTTTTCTCCGCAAAGGATCTTGAGATCCGAACGCAAAGAAGCAAGTCCCAATCCTACAGCGCCGCTTCCGGCGCAGAGATCCAGCACACGCCCATTCTGAGGAATCCTTTCTGCAGCAGCACGCACAAGTCCTTCGGTTTCCTCCCGAGGACAGAGAACGCCTTCTCCCACTTTCAGTTTGAGGTCTAAGAACTCCCATTCTCCCAAAAGATACTGCAGCGGCCGCCCGGCGGCACGAGACTGTGCCGCCGAAAGCAACGCTTTGACCCTATCGGGGTCCGCGGCCGCTTCGCCCGAAATCAGCAGCTGCTCCCTAGAAAGCCCCAGAAATTTTTGACAAAGGCAGGCAGCATCAAAAGCAGGGCTGTCTTTTCCTGCCTTTTCCAAAATCGACTTTGCTTTTCGATATGCTTCCCGGTTCGTCATCTTACTTCCACCATATCTTCACCGTTTCCCGGAATGACTGCTTTCATTGCCGTGATAGCGACTTCAATCATTGAGTCATCCGGCTCTTTCGTAGTAATGCGCTGCATCCAAAGTCCCGGTGCTGCGACGATTCTGGTAAAGAGATTGTCATAAAATCCGCAAAGACGAATCAATTCAAAGCCAAGTCCCATCACAAGCGGAATACACAGCAATTTCACGAAAGTCCGCAAAAATGGATTGGTAAACGGAATGAAGAAGCCGACTATAATTCCCACCAAAATCATCAGCACCATAAAACTGGTACCGCAGCGCGGGTGAAACCTCTTTTGTTTTCTCACATTTTCTACGGTTAACGGCAATCCATGCTCATAGCAAAAAATCGTTTTATGTTCTGCTCCATGGTAACGAAACATCCGATGAATGTCACTTTGGTGACTGCATAAAATCAGATAAATTAAAAAGATCAAAATCCGAAAGATCCCTTCAAAGAGGCTCCTCCATGGAGCGATACCTTCTCCTACCCATTTTTCAAAAAAATTAAAAAGGACCGAAGGTAGAAGGATAAAAAGCACAATTGCCAAAACAAATCCTAAAATCATGCCAATCGTCATGATCAAATTGCTCGTTTTCTCTCCGAAATGGGATTCGAGCCAACGATCAAATTTACTTTCCTCTTCCATATCCGTCATGCCGGATTTATCCGCAGCCATATTGAGCGCCTGAAAGCTCATAGACATACTTTCGATAAAAGATGCAACTCCTCTTAAAATTGGTGCTTTTAGAATTGGATACTTTTGCCGCAGCGGCTGATAGTGCAGTTCTTCGCTGTCAATGATTCCATCAGGCGTACGCACTGAAACTTCAATTCTTTTGGGGCCGCGCATCAGGATTCCTTCGATCAAAGCTTCTCCGCCGATCGAAGTATAGCGTTTTGCTCTTTTATTCATCTAGGAAAGATTCCTTTCTTCTTCCACATGGCGTTCCAACTTTTGGAGCGTTGGAATCGTAATGGTTACGGCAGTTCCCTGCCCTTCCTGCGATTCGATTTCCAGGCTGCCGGAATGCAGGCGCATGATCTCATCAGCAAGGGCAAGCCCGATACCGCTTCCTCGGACAGTTTGATTTGCCTTATAAAATTTCTTTTTGACATTCGGCAAATCTTTTTTTGGAATTCCGCAGCCGTTATCGCTGATAATCACCTGAATGAATCCATCGGTTTCGGTGGCAGAAATGTTTACCGTTCCACCCTCCGACGTATATTTAAGTGCATTGTCGATTACATTGACAAACACCTGGCGCAGACGATTAATATCTCCCAAAACGGGACTAAGCATTTCCGGTTCTTCATACAGCAAAAATTTATGTTCGTTTTTTGCACGCTCACTAAACATATAAACGGCTTCGCCAAGTTCTGCCAAAATATCGATTTTATCCATTACCAAAGTCATTCTGCCGGACTGCATTCTGGAGAAATCAAGCAATTCCTCCACCATTCCGGAAAGGCGTTCCGATTCGTGAATGATAACGTCCATGCCTTTATTGAATGATTTTTGATCAAGACCGCCGCTTTGCAGCGTCTCTGCCCATCCCTGAATGGCTGTCAAAGGCGTTCTCAATTCGTGAGAAACAGAAGAAATAAAATCATTTTTGAGCCGTTCCGAAGTTCCTAGTTCCTGTGCCATATCGTTGATGGTTTCGCAAAGCTGCCCTAACTCATCTTCCTCATGAGGAGCAGTAATTCTAGCTTTAAAATCACCTTGTGCGATTCTTTTTGCCGTAGCGCTGATTTCCCGAATCGGTTCCAAAATCGACTGCATAAAATAGGAACTGGAAATCACTACAAAGCAGATAATTACAAGTCCAATTAAGACCAGAACACAGATCATTAAAAAGACTTGTCGGTCAGCATTTTCCAAAGACACTACATAACGGATTGCGCCTACCGTGTTTCCATCATCATTATGCATTACACGGGTAACCGTCAAAATCTTTTCCCCGCTGGAAAGCGAACCCGTCCAAGTGCCATATCCGTTTGGATCGTTCAGTGCCGAATCATAATCCGGCATCGGCTGTTTTTGATCCGGCGCAAATCCAACACTCGTAATAATGATCTTTCCGTTAGAATTAAGGACCATCAATTCCATATTCTCTTTTTCGGGAAAATTCTCTACATATTTACGTGCAGCTGTACTGAACTCTTCTGCAGAGCGTCTGCCATAATCAGCAAATACATTGGTCAATTCTCCGCTGCGTCCATCCAGCGTCGTTTGAATGCTGTTATAGATATAACTGCGCACTCCCATCGACAAGATAATAATAAACGCCACAAAGATCAATACAATGATGCCTAAGCTGTTCAGAATCCATCTGCGCGCAATTCCGTTTGCATTATTGCTGAAAGCGTTTTTCTTCTTCACTGAGCGCATCTCTTTCTCGAATCAAATCTTTAGGCTTCCCATTTATATCCTAAGCCCCAGACCGTTATAATATGTTTCGGATTACTTGGTTCATCTTCTACCTTCATACGAAGGCGCCGGATATTTACATCGACAATTTTTTCTTCTCCGTAATAGGCTTCTCCCCAGACATGTTTCAAAATTTCAGAGCGATCCAGTGCTTCCTGCGGATGGCTGAAAAAGAACTCCATGATCTGAAATTCCACCTGTGTCAGCTCAATCGGGCGCTGTCCTTTTAACAGGGTACGGCTGCGCAGATTCAGTGCGAATTCTCCGGAATGCAGTTCTTCCTTGAAATTTTCTTCCGTCCGATTTTTTGCCAATGCCACCCTGCGATAAATTGCATCTACTCTAGCGACCAGCTCACTGGGAGAAAATGGCTTCGTCACATAATCGTCTGCTCCCATCATTAATCCACTGACCTTATCCATCTCCTGCGTGCGCGCAGTAAGAAGAATAATACCAATCGTTCCATTCGATTTGCGCAGTTCTTTACAGACAGAAAGTCCATCGTGATCTCCCGGCATCATAATATCCAAAACCGCAACGTCAAAATCCCCGTCGTTCTGCTGGTAAACTTCTAATGCCTGGTCTCCGTTTTCAGCTTCGCATACTTCGTATCCGGCGCGTTTGAGATTGATGACAACAAACTCGCGGATTGCCTGTTCATCTTCGGCTACCAAAATTCTTTTCATACTAATTCCTCCAATATCATCTCTCCGTTTTCAACCGCCATTGTCCAAAAGCTTCATTCGTCCCAAAGCTTCTGAAACAGGAATCCGCAGAGATGACTGTGTTTGCGGACAAGTCACTGCCAATACCAGATCTCCATTCTTTTGGAATTGGGTATATCCTTGTGTTCCATTCTGATTGTCCCAATCCGCCTGTGAAAAAGCCCGAATCGTTAAAAGTGCATCTCCCAGAGAATTTTCCTTCTGCCGATCTAGTTCATAAAAAGTGAGACTTCTATCATAGGTTCTCTCTGTCGTTACGTTTTTACTCCATGAATCCGGTAGAGAAAAAGAATACCCATCCCTCGAGTTTCGAACCATCAACTGCGCCTGTGTGAAAACCCCTTTGGAGCTATCATATTTCTGCCAGGAAATCAAATTGCCTACATCATCAGAGCTCTGTCCCGCATAGGCTGGCAGCAAACTGACAAATGGAACCTCCGGCAAGCCATCCCCATCGACATCCTGACTTGAAACGGTAACACTGCGCAGTGCCGAGTTTTTCATTGTATTTGTCTCGTAAAGCGGAGCCATCAAGCACTGATTCTTTGCATCCCAGTAAAGAATCTCGGTGATCATATTGTTACTCATGGTCCCGTCCAAAATCACGCCCTTTTGTCCTGCACTGATCTCTCCGGTAATCACATTCGTAATTGCAGAAACGCTGGAATCCAGCTTTATACTATCCATCATCTGCATTGCACCATCTTTTAATCGAAACAAAGAAGCAACAATCGGCTGATGCGGATTCATTGAAATGGTCATCAGTTCATCAATGCCATCTCCATCAAAATCCTGAACAACCAATTCATTATAAGTCTGGTTCAATTTTTCTTCTGTGATCTTTTCGCTTTTCCCAGAATAAACGGTCAAATTACTTAGGCCCGCCGTACTGTCGCCCCAGCCGACAATGGCCTCATCTATTCCATCGCCGTCCAAATCGCCAAAGCACACACGGTCAACCTGAGAAGCTGTATTCTGAAATTTTCCGGCCAATTCCCATTTGCCGTCTTTCTCCGTCATAAAAAGCAGATTTGTTCCAGAAATAGCCTTGCTTCCATCATTTGTATCGGAAGGAGTTTTATAAAATGCCATTGCTTCTTCACTGCTATCCCCAAAAATATTATGAAGCAAAATGGCCGATCGATAATTGCCTGCTCCGGGATATCTCAAGGTAACATTGGAGCCTGCCTCTTGCGTCAAAAGGTCATGAATTTGCGCCCGTTCTCCTGTTGGGCGCGGCGGTGTCATCAAATTCTGAGGGTCCAGCGCCGGAAAAGAACAACCAGAAAGTAAAAAGCAAAGGGAAACGGCTAAAATAGCAATTCGTTTTTTCATACTCCGATCTCCCTTCATTCAAATTTGATCAATTTGGTCTTTAAAATTATACCATGATTTTCGTGATATGGAAAGATGCAAAACGCCGATAAAATTCAAAAAGGGCCGAGCTAAATTGCCCAGTCCTTTTAAAACGAATTAGATTAAATATAATTTCCGGGATCCACCGCAGAACCATTTTTATAAACGGTAAAATGCAGATGCGGTCCGGTACTGCTGCCGCTTGTTCCAAGGGTTCCGATTACCTGTCCCTGAGAAACCCTTTGTCCAACACTAACGGAAACAGACTGCATATGACCATACAAAGTGGAAAGCCCATTTCCGTGATCGATAATGACGTAATTTCCAAATCCGCCGCCATCTCTGCAACCATAGTATCCGTCTCCGAAGCCGGAGGAAACATAAGCTACCGTACCACTTGCCGCAGCTACAATACTGGTTCCACGGACATTGGAACCGGAAAGATCATAGCCGTTATGGAAAGCACCCCAGCGAGTTTCAAATCCGGTTGTAATCGTATGAGCGGAGGGTGCCGGCCAAATCAGACCGCTGCTGGAAGAACTACCCTGATTGCCGGAATTATTGTTATTATCATCATTGGTATTATCATATGTATTGTCGTTATTCGTCTGAGTTGGGGTTTGATGCTGTGCATAATAATTTGCCATCCAGCTATCAATCGCCGCCGAAGCTTCCGCCTCTTTCTGAGCTAACTGTGCATTTTGATCTTCCAAAGAAGAAGCGGAGGAATTAATCTGCTGAATTGCTTGCCCCGTTTCATTCGAAAGCTGCGTTAGTTCTTGCTGACGCTCATCTAAAGCCGTTTTGGCATTGGTTGCTTCCTGCTTGTCCGATTCGACGGTCTGCTTTGCAGTTTCAACCTCTGAAAGTTCTCCTTTTAGCCGGTCAATCAAATCCGTGTCGTGCTTTGTAACCATCTGCAGTGCTTCGATCTTATCTGAAAGGTCGTTAAGATTCTGAGAAGAAAGCAAAATTTCCATATTGCTGGCTTCTCCGGAAACATAAAGCGCATAAAGGCGTTCCTTTAAAAGAGAAATATCTCCGCTGACCGACGCCTGCTTGTCCGAAATCTCAGCCTCTTTGTCTTTAATTTGCTTTTCCAATGCATCAATTTGAGAAATACTGGTAGAGATCTGGCCTTCTACGACGCGTTTTTGATCAAGTAATGTCTGCTGATACGCTTCTTTCTGACTCTGATTCTCTTTTAAAGAGGCAATTTTCGAATCATTATCTGCTTTCTGGGCAGCATATGTTTGCTGCTGCTGACGCAAAGTATCCAGATCTGTTGTGTTACCGGAATCCTCTGCAAAAGCTGTCAAGCAAGGGGTAAACGCCATAGTCGACGCAATTAGAAAGGCAATGATTGCCCGCATTGGGCGATGCTGATTCTGATTCATTGCAAAAAGGCCTCTCTTTCGTTTAAATTGATGATTCTCTATTGGAATATTTTAGATAAAATTAATATCATAAGTGCCTATATTTATTTTACATAATACTATAATTTGCTATTATTATTGTTCTCTGTAAGAATAATAATAATTTTTTTGTTACTTTTTGTGATTATTTTGAAATCATTTCGACAAAATTTGGCTTTATTTGCAAAAGCGACAAAAGGCCCTTACGAATAATAGCAAAAGTACCAATTCGCTTTTTTAAACGATTTTGCACTTTGCTTTTTTGTGCTATTTTAAGAATCTGCCTGCTCTTTCTTCCTGATATTTAAGAGAGCCGGCAGAATTGAAGAAAGTGATCCAAGAAGGATAAAAACGATCCCAATCATCATTGACAGGGGAATCTCTTCTCCGAGAATTGCCAATGCAAAAAGCGGCGCAATAATCGGTTTAAAGAAAAACACAAGTGAAGTTTCGTGGGCACTTGTCATTTCCATGGCTTTAAAATAGCAGGCAAAACCGATCCCGGTATTAACAATACAAATAAAAAGGAACAGCGGCAAAACAGACAAGGTAATCCCACTAAAGAATGGAACATTTGCAAAAAGCTTTCCTAGTCCTGCCTGCTGCGCCGATTGAGCCACCGCCGGAATATGAGTAATGCCCATCATAAGGAACATTTCGGCACTGCCGAGCAAAAAGCTCATGCAGGTAACCACCACTCCCCCGAAGCGGGCACAACTGCGCTTTCCAAAAACCCCATAAAATGCGAAGAGCAGGGGAGCTCCAAGACTCAAAGCAATTCCCAAAGGGCTTAGGGTATTATGAAGCGGGTCTATAATAACAACAATTCCAATGATATCAAGGAGCAGTGCCAGCACATGATGTTTACGAATTGGTTCACGCAATAAAAAGAAAGCTAAAATTGTCACAAAGATTGGATTACTGCTGAAGAGTACTCCCACAACAGATGCCTTTGTCTCCTGTACCGCCATCTGATAAAGATTCATAGAAAGGAACATCCCTAAAAAGCCTAATCCAGCAAAGCACAAAATGTCTTTTCCTTGCAACGTGATATGATTTTGCCTAAGGATCCGCACAGCAAAGGGAATCAGCACCAACCCGCCGATAAAAAAGCGCAGTGCCGTAATCTGCAGTGGATGAAAAATTCCACCAGTCATTTTTAAAATGACTTCCATAGAACTGAAAATTAATGTCGTCAGTAAAATGTAAATATAACCTTTTTTCAACAAAAAACGCTTCTCTTTCCTTAATTTATATCTTCATTATAAAAGACTTTCCTTAAAAAAATCAAATTTTTTTCTGATTTTTACCGTATTTTTTCATAAAAGTTTTTATTTTTGAAAAAAGTTTTTTGATTTATGCAATTTTTTATACTTTCAAGTCGATAATTCTATAATATAAATTTTCTTTTTTAATAACAGTTTTTGAAAATTTTGAAAAAATTCTTGCGCCCCCTGCGGTCTGTCTGTTATAATAATTTTGTACTTCTCATTTAAACATCAGAAGAAAATTTTGTGCATATCTAAATAATATGCTTGCATTTTTATCTTCGGCAATCGGCACAAAGCAAATCCTAATGATAAAAGATACTTGAAAAGGAGTTATTTCTTATGCGGGAAAAAATGCGCCCCATTATCTCAAAACTAAGCCATCTGCTCGAAATTGCTACATCTCTTATCATCATCGCAGCTGTTGCCATGGGAGTTTTTCATATGGCCGTCTATATATTTACAAACGGTGATGTAGACCAATCTAAATTTGAAACTTTCTTTGCAAACATTATGTCAATGGTTGTGGGACTCGAATTCGTAAAAATGCTGGTCCGCCAAACCCCTGCTGCAGTTCTGGACGTTTTGCTGTTTGCGGTTGCCCGGCAGATCATTATTTATCACCACAGCGCACTCGACAACTTGGTCGGTGTAATTGCGGTTGCAGGACTTTTTGCCATTCGTAAATATCTTTTTGTTGTTACCTTTGGCATTTGTGAAAAAGATAAGAACAAGGCCGTTGAGGATTCTCAGATGCACGAAGAACTTCATCCTTCCATACTGAGTGAAGACCCTGATCATCCCGTCTGAATTTTCTATCTTCATAAAGCAAAAAGCACCTTTCATTTTTTAACGAGATGAAAAGTGCTTTTTATTTTGCAACCATTATTTTAATGGATATTTTTTAAGTAATATGAGGAAAAAGATTCTGTAATTCTTTTGCACAACAGGCTGCACTGAGCCTTGGCAAAGCATTTTGTGCTGCCTTTAAAAAATATGCACGGTCATCATTTCCCTCTATTTTTAATGATCTGCAAAGCCATAAAACTGCATCAGAAAGCACTTGACGCATTTCTTTTTTCGATAAAGGCTGCAAATACAACTGTAATTGCTCCTGCTCTTGAGGTAAAAAGTCAAGCACATACGGCTCTTTTTTCAGGATAGAAAGTCCAAGTGCCTGCACCAGAACCGGCTCTGTAAGATTGATAAGAAGTTCTTGATAATCCGGCTCAACGACCTGTAAAAGTCTTTCAATTTGCTCTACATCAAAATGAAGCAAAAAGCGATTCTCAATCAGGAGGCAATGAAGATATTCGTTAAGATAACAAATTCCAGAAAGAGATTCCGGGACTGGATTCATCAACTGATAGTCAATATAGCAAGGAATCTGATGTGCAAAAAAACGAACATCATATTGTTTCCAAAATGCACCGATTCCCTGCAGCGTATCAAAAAGGGAACGGTTCGAAATTTTCGGCGCACTCATACAGGCTGTTTTCCAAAGTCTCTTTCCCCTTCTGACTTCCCATTCCGCCCGCTTTTTTCCACGCTCAAAAAGCTCTTCTGCATTGGTGTTTTTCATCTGCAACGGCTGCTCTTTTCCTTTTGGAGCAGCACCAAGATCGATTAGGAAACAAATGGACGCAAAAAGTTCTTCGACTGTTTCTTTTGGGAGAGAACTGCTTTCTCCCATCGTATAAAGGCGCACCTGCTTTTTCAGAATCTGCCAAATTGATGTTTGAAAAGGAAGACTCTCTTCTGAAAGCGCAGAATCAGATTCGTCAGAAAAAAATTCTTTTCCTGTAAACCGAAGTGTCCCTGTCATTCTTGAGGATCCCTCCCATCCATAGAATCAAACGAATCAAATCGAAGGTTTCGGCAAAGGTCCTCTAAAGCTGTCTGCGAAAGATAAGAAAGAGAACCCTGTGCTTTTCCGTTATAGATTTCTTTCATCGCTTCGATCAATTCATCATCAGAAATCTGTTCCATAGACTCTGTTTTAAAATAATAGAACAAATCCTGCAGCTCGATTAAAGTCTCCTCATAGGAATTCGGAAGCAGAAACGGAGAATCACAAAACGCATAGGCAAGCTTTTTTAAAACTCCCTCGCCAAATTCAATCCGCCCGGTATTTTGAAGTGCTTTTATCCGATGCTCCTCCAAATTCTGAATTTGTTTTTCCGAAAGAGAAAGCCCGAATCTCTCCGTTATCTGATTGCAGTCCTGCATTAATCCGAGCAGTTCTTTTTTTTTACGCTTTTTCGGTACCATTGTAAAATCCGATTTCATGTGTGATTCCCCCCTAATATTCTTCTTACACCCTCAGGAAGAAAAAAACAAGACTTGAAAAAAGGCCCAATTTGTGGTAATATAAAGACATAAAAAAAGATCCGTTTCACATATTTTTATGCGAAACGGATCTTTTTAATATTTAAGATTAAGAATTCTGTTGAGCGGGAAAAAGTTTGGATTTTTTCAGGATTACGACCAAAAGCGGAATCAGTGTCAACTGCAAAAGAATTCCAGGCAATTCCGTAACAAAAGCGGAAGTAAGAAAGAGCTCAAAGGTATAGCCTTTTCCTGCAAGATTATAAAACAGCAAGCTGGAAATTCCCATTACAAATCTGCCGCCCAGCATGGCTGGAAAAAGAGTCGCATAGATTTTTCCCTGCGTCATTTGATAAAAAAGCCCAGAAAGGATTCCATAAGTTGCAAGCTCACAAATCATAGAAGCTCCCGTAGGAAACAAAGGCGGCATTCCGGTAATCATACTTGACAAAAGCGGTATTAAAATTCCGCACAAAAGGCCCCACGGCCATCCGCAGAGAATTCCGCAAAGTAAAACCGGAATATGCATTGGGCACAGGATAATTCCTGCATTTGGGATCGGTAGAAAATGAAACGCCTGCGGCAAAATAACACCGCCAGCCAAACAGAGTGCAGAAATCGTTAACAGCACGGTTGCTCTTTTTTTCATAAAATTTCCTTTCTCCGTCTTTTTTAAAAAGAAAGTGCCTGATACCCGGTTGTATCCAACACTAGACTGCATCCTTCCGCAATCCGATAGTTGGAAAAATAACGTTCTTCCATCGGAATCCAATTTTCTTTATAAAGCTGTAAAATTTCCGGGTTACTGCGTTTCAGAATTCGCCGCTCCTGTTCCTCTTTGGAAACGGTCAAAAACACTTCATCATCATAGAACACCCGCAGGCTCGGATGCAGACTATAGGAGCCCTCAATAATTGTCAAAGGCCCCGGGCAGGCTGTTTTAGGCTCTCCGAATGTATTCTCTTTGCAATAATAAGGCCGATAAACTGCAGGCTTTCCGGTTCTTAGCGGGCGCAGCACCTCCTGCAGAAAGCGTTCCCAATCAACATTTCCTCCCGGTATCTGCAGGCGTTCTTTTGTTCTGTGATTTTTCGGCAGATAAAAATCATCCATATGAATCACTGGACACTCATATTTTTGGTGCAAATATTCCGCCAAAGTTGTCTTTCCACTTCCACAGCGACCATCAATCGCAAGCAGAGCACAGCCATCTCTTCGCAGTCTTTCACAAAGTTTCCGTACTTCTTCCAATGCTTTTTCTTCTTCGCGCAAAATATTCTCTCCTTTTATCTTATCTTGGACCAAAAATTCGGTTTAATTATACATGTATCTGTTCCAAAAAGAAACCGTCAAAAAGACACAAGTGTACCCCCAAATTGAATTCAATTTTATAAAATCCGTATGATTTTCTATAAACAGGTCTTCAAATGAACTCTTACTTTATTAAATGAACACTTGTCAGCATCCTTTAGAGAAGGCATAGATTCCTTTTTCCTCTCATAAATTTTTTAGAAAGCGTTTTATTGGGAGGGAATCTCATGATTCGGAATTTTAAAAAAAAGAAAACCTTCTTTGTAGGATTTTTTATTCTGACTTTTCTGCTCTGTTTCGGAATTTTTGATCTGTGCAACAGAGCTGTCCAAAATGCAGCCACCACACCTGAGCCCAAAAAAGATTTTATTCACTATGTAGAATTTAATGTCAACTTTGAATCTCTGGATCGCGCACTTTCCCTCGATATAAAAGGAAGTAAAGAAAATAAACCGGTTAACTGGATAGACCTTTTAAGTTTAGAAGCCGCCCGCACCGGTGGAAAATTTACAAACTGTTCGCCAAAGCACTTGGAAGAAGATGCTGAAAAGCTGCAAAACGGGGCCTCTATTTCCGAACTTTCCGAAGGGCTCTCTTATTATCCTTATTATCGAAAAGCATATGGAGCTGTCCTGAATGGACTAGTCGGGAATTTCGAAGAAGAGGTTCCGGATGAATCCGCTCCAAATGGAAAGCGTTGGGAACAAAAATATGGCCTTTCTGCCTATTCTCCTATTGCAAAAGGATTTCCGTATTCTGAATTTGATGATTTTGGAGTAAGCCGTACTTATGGCTATCGCCGACAACATCTTGGACATGATATGATGGGGCAAATCGGCACTCCTATTATTGCCGTAGAAAGTGGAACAGTTGAAGCTCTCGGGTGGAATCAATATGGAGGATGGCGCATTGGAATCCGGAGTCTTGACAAACAGCGCTATTATTATTACGCACATCTACGGCAGAATTATCCTTATCAATCCAATTTAAAAGTCGGTTCTTCTGTTAAGGCTGGAGATGTAATCGGCTATCTTGGTCACACCGGATACAGCACAAAAGAAAACGTCAACAATATTACAGAACCCCATCTTCATTTCGGATTAGAGCTGGTCTTTGACGAGTCTCAAAAAGAAAGCGACAATGAAATCTGGGTAGATGTTTACCCTCTTTGCCGGCTGCTCTCACGTCACCAGTCCCTGGTTGCAAAGGTTCCCAGCACGAAAGAGTATCAGCGCGTTTATGATTGCCAAAGTGCTGAGAATCCGTAATCCGATTTTTCGCGGAGACTTTCGCTTTTATGAGCCGATCACACAGTCACCCCAGCATAAAAAGTATCAGATCGGGCTGCAAAACAGATTCCAGTATCAAATTTTAAAATTTATAGTGAACTTCTTTTGAACCATCGGGTTTCTCCCTTTAAAAATGATTTGTTTGCAACATTCATTTTATGGGATTTCCTGGTGGCTTTTTTATTTACTTACAAATCACAACTTTTCTTATACTTTTTTGTTGTTAAATTAACTTAAAGCAGGTTAATTTATTGTGCAAATTGCCGTATAATAAATAAGACCACTGGTAAAGTTGTTCTATTACCTAATTAAAATGACATATTTGGCCCCACAGGAGGTGATGAAATTCACACAACGCTTCGCGCGGTGATTGCCGCTATTGATTTCCAATTTCGCCAGTTCGCTACCTAAAAGCGAAGCGTTTTCTGATTGGGTATTCGCAAAATTCATTACTAAGCACCAGAAGCTTTTAGAGCAACTTATATTTTTGTGTAAGAAGCGAGATAATAAAATGAAAATGATATGGAGGAAACAAAAATATGAGTTTTTTAACCGCACTTTTAAACAATACCGTTTTTATGGTCTTCTTTGCATTGGCACTGGGATATATATTTGGAAGAATATCTTTTGGCGGACTTAAATTTGGAACATCCGGTGTCTTGATTGTAGCCCTTATTCTGGGCAGCTTCGGAATGAAAATTCCTGATGTGCTGGGTTCCATAGGCCTTGTTATGTTCTTGGGCTGCGTAGGACTTTCAGCCGGCCCCTCTTTTGTAACAAACATAAAAGCTAACTTTTGGGGATTTCTAGCAACCTGTCTTGCCATTCTTGTATCTGCCGGAGTATCAATCACCATGGCGGTAAAAATATTCAATCTTCCCATGGATTTAGCGCTTGGCGTTATGGCAGGTGCGCTTACCTGCACAGCTTCTCTGACTGCTACACTGGAAATTGTAGGCTCTCAATCGGCAGCAGGCGTAGGCTATGCACTTGCGTATGTATTTGGTATTGTCAGCATTGTATTATTTGTACAGATTGTCCCAAAGCTTTTCAAAGCAAACGTTGAGGAAGAAAATGCAAAAATACCAGACCCACCTGTGTCTAAACGTTTGGCTGGTCTTAAAAATGCAAAACTGATTACAATGGATGCCCCCGGCGTCTTCGTAGTATGCATTACAATTGCTTTCGGTGTGATACTTGGAGCGATTGCAATTCCTGTAGGCAGTGGCGTAAATTTCTCATTGGGCAACGGCGGCGGCGCAATCATAGCTGGCATCGTCGTATCTGCCATCGGAAAAATCGGCAAAATCAATTTTCAGGCTCCAAAATCCACATTGCTCCCTATGCGTGACTTTGGGATATCTCTTTTTCTTTTGGCGAACGGTGCAAGCGCCGGCCCGAAATTTGTATCCACCTTGTCTCAATATGGTATAACACTATTTTTGGTAGGCGTATTGATGAGTGTCGTTGCCATACTGGCCGCATTTGTCGTATCTAGATATCTATTCAAAATGCCTCTCTTTGCTTCCCTTGGAGCAACCACAGGTGCTATGACTTCGGCACCAGCGCTCAATGCACTTATGTTGGTTTCTGGGGATGACAAAGTAGCTGCTTTCTACGCAGCATGCCAGCCGATTGCGACCGTAGGCCTGGTTATATTACCGCGAGTTATGGTCGGATTACTGCATTAACCTTGAATTTTACAAGTTAAGTATAAAGTTTTAATTCCTACTTACCTACAAAAATCAGAAACGCTGTGACTTACAAGTCACAGCGTTTCTGATTTAAGAAGCATCTGTTTTATCTATCATTATAGAATGAAAGTTTATATTCGCCCACGTAAAATCGACTCTTTGCATAAAGGGGAACCAGAACTTTGTATTGTTATTCTTGACTTTCCTGCTTGATAGGTAGCCCTAAGCAACCAGGGATTCCAACACTTCTGAATGATTGAATCGTTTAACGATGGGGTTTTACTTTTTCAAGCCGTATAGACATTATCTTTTATGTAAGGTCTTCTGAAGACAAAGTGGTCATGTCTGGTTTTTGTGGCATATGCAGCTGCTCCGGTTATCGGTGGGTCTCCTCTTCAAAGGCAAAATTAAAAGGCTTATTTCAGCAACTTTCGTTTCTGCTCCTCAAATTCTTCTTTTGTAATAATCCCATCATCCAGAAGCTGCTTAAATTTCATTATTTCATCTGCTGTACTTACGTTCTGCGTCGGCGCATCTTGTTTTGCCATCCGCTCTTCCTTTTTATTAGCAGCATCCTGTAATACCTGCAGGGTAGACATGATTTCCTGCGCCTGCTGCATAAGATTTCTGTACGCCCACGAATTCTTATTCATATTTCCAATAGTAGTGAAAAGATCAATATATTCTGTCGGATGCTTTACATCACGGACTGTTATCTTGATTCGCAACGACCTACAAGTCTCGTGTACCTTCCGTTTCGATATTGTACTGCCAACTATAGCTCCGACACCACCAAACAGCAGTCCTCCGGCAACTGCTCCTCCAAGGCCACCTTTAATGACTGTAGTGCCATTTTCCAACAGTTCAAAGCTTATGATATCCTCAATATGATGCTTTACGGGCTCTTTAAATCGTTTTGGAGTTACATACCAAGTACTCTCTCCGTCTGTCTGTAGGTACTTTCCGACTGATTTTGACATCCCAATTTTATGCGGGATAGATGTAAACATCTGGCTGGATTCAACAATTCCAGTAGCATCCTCACCATGTGACGTGGAAGTCTCTTCAATATCAGGAGATGCTGGCTGTACATATACCTTTTCTTTAGGGACAGAAACCGCCCCATCTCCACATTCATTCTTTGCAATTTCAGATTTTATGTCATCCGATGTGGTCTGCAAGTTTCCTGTCCATGTAAAAGGATTATGACCGGCTTTTTTCGCACAATCAAAGCAGATAAATTCTCTACCCTTAATCAAAATTTTATTGAATGCTATCTTGTTTAGTTGCTTCCCGCATATGCAACAATATGTATTTTTCAATTCATATCCTCCATTTTTGTACAAAACATGTTTTATTTGATGGAGACGTGCTATTTCTTTCCTTGTTTTTCCCCGTCATCATGCAGTTAACATCAATCGGAGTACCTGATTCAGTACTACATGACGCTGTGGTTCAACCAAATAAAGCTATTACTTTCTTCCAAATTCATATCAAATTATGTTGTTTCGTTCTTTCAATGTTAAATTATTATATATAATTTTATCATAGCATTTAAGATAATAATTTTCTATGAGTTTGGAATCTAATGTTTTAATGACAGAGTTAAAATAAGGCTGCTGCAAAACTGTGTTTTGCAGCAGCCCCGATAAAATTTCTTCATTGCAGATTTGGATGTTTTTGCAGCACACTGAAAAAGCGCATAAGGTTATCCATTGTAAGTGCCAGGTCTTCCTTACAACGCTGTTTTGCTTCTGAAAAGGGAATCGCTGCGCGATTGATACTGAAGACAGCACTGACCCCTTCTCCGTAAACATTTTCAATCTGGTCACCAATATCGCCGACAATGGCAATCAGCGGAACCCCCTGCTTTTGGGTACGGCGGGCTACCCCGACGATAACTTTTCCTCTGAGGGATTGAGAGTCCAATTTTCCTTCTCCGCTGAACACAAGGTCTGCACCGCGGATCTTATCATCGAACCCGACAATATTCAGTACAGTCTCGATTCCCGCCTGCAGACGGCTGCCGAAAAACGCGGCCATGCCGCCGCCCATGCCGCCTGCCGCTCCCGAGCCTGGAAGAAAACGGATGTCTTTCTCAAGATCGCGCCGAATAATTTCGGCCAGATGACTGAGATTTCGGTCCAGCAAACGGACTTCCTCTTCAGAAGCCCCTTTTTGAGGTCCGAAGACAGCCGCGGCTCCGCGGGGACCGCAAAGCGGGTTGTCAATGTCACACATCGTGATAAGGTCAACGCCATTGAGGGCGGCATTTAATCTGCTCGCGTCGATAGAAGTAACTTTTCCAAGCGTTTCCCCGACAGGAACGAACTCGTGCCCGCCTTCGTCGAGGAACTTAATTCCCAACGCAGCGGCAGCCCCTGCGCCTCCGTCGTTCGTCGCGCTGCCGCCTAACCCGACAATGATTTTGCGGCAGCCGGATTTTGCGGCATGCGCAATCAACTGGCCTACACCGAAGGTGGTCGTTTTGCCCGCAGAACGGTTCTCACCGACCAACGGCAGCCCTGCGGCCGCCGCCATTTCTATCACGGCAGTTCCATCGGGGAGCACCCCATAGAAAGCTGGGATATCTTCAAAATATGGCCCTTTTACGACAAGGGGAACCTTCCGTCCACCAACAGCGGAAAGAAAGGCATCTACGCTGCCCTCACCACCGTCGGCTACGGGGATACTGAGTACATCGGCGTCGGGAAAATAATTCAGTATTACTTTCTTCATAATGTTGCAGATTTCAGACGAAGACATCGTCCCTTTAAAAGAATCCGGTATCAGTATGATTTTTTTCATTAAACGGATTTCCCCCATTCATGCAATTCTTCCCGACAGACGCATTTCCTTAATGTCAGTGCAGAATCAGAGAAAGGACAAATACACCGACCATAGATGCGAGACCCTCTATCAGTGTGTTCATTGTCTGCGTCTTATATCCTTGTTCGGGTGTCATGGAACCAAAGTTCGTGACAACCCAGAAGTACGAATCGTTTGCGTGCGATACGGTCATAGCACCTGCACCGATTGCCATCACTGTCAGCGCGGTAGAAACAGGGGACTGTAACCCGAGTACGGTCATCAGCGGAGCCATAATACCAGCCGTGGTGGTGATAGCAACCGTGGAGGAACCTTGTGCGGTTTTCAGAATTGCTGCGAGCAGGAACGGGAAGAAAATCCCGACGCTCTGAAGCAGCGGAGCATTAGACGTGATGTACTGCACCATCCCGGAAACGGCTATCACCTTTCCGAGAACGCCGCCCGCCGCGGTAATGAAAAGAATAGGACCAACCGTTTTCAGAGTCTTATCGGTGACATCATAAAAATGATCTATTTTATGCATATCCACGAGAAGCCATACTCCAAACAGTGTGCCGACGGCAAGTGCAATAATCGGCGTCCCAAGGAAATTACACAGCTGTGCACCAAAACCAGACCACTTCGCCATAGAAGCGATGGAGCCAAGAGCCATCAGAAGAATTGGAACAACGATTGGGCTAAGCGAAAGTGCTCCATTTGGCAGCCGACCATATTCCTTCAGAATTTCATCGTATGTTTTGACGATTTCTCCGTCAGCCGGTTCCACATCCGCTTCGTCTGCAGCCCGGACTTTTTTGCTGATGTGACCTGCATAAAGATATGTAGCGATCAGCGCCGGAATGGAAACAAGCGCACCCAGTCCCATGACCAGAAGCAGGTTGTCGCCGATCCCAAGAGAATTTGCCGCTGCAATCGGGCCCGGTGTTGGAGGGATAAATACATGGGAAGCATAAAGGCCGCCCGCCAAGCAGACCGTCATGGCAACGCTGCTTTTGCGGGTACGCTGCACCAGAGCCCTGCGGATTGGATTCAGAATAACGAATCCGCTGTCGCAGAAGACAGGGATAGAAACGACCCACCCCATGATCAACATAGCCACATCCGGGTGATCCGGTCCGACCACATGAATTACCATGTCAGCGAGCTTAAAAGCAGCTCCCGTCTCTTCCAAAATTGTTCCGACCAATGCGCCGAGAATAATAACAATGCCGATGCTGGTGAAGGTGCCGCTGAAGCCGGCCCCGATTACATTGGCAAGTCCCATCACGGTGGTTCCATCCGGTTTTTTCGTATCGACCAGAGGAATCCCCGCGACCAAGCCCAACAACAGAGAAATGACCATAATTGCCAAGAACGGATGGACTTTCAGCTTAGAGATTGCCAAAATCATGGCAATGACCGCGATAATGAATGCTATGATTAACCCCAACCCAGACATTTTTCCGACCCCCTCTAAAAATTTAAGCAAAATAACTATGCATAAAAATAAACATGTATTCGCTTAATTTATATTATATTAGTACAAAATTATTCCACCTGTCAATGTTATGAAAGACATATTTTCATCATAAATTATGTTACGCAGGATAAAAGTCCACATGAAAAATTCATGTGTAGTTGTTTTCACTCAAAATTTTACAAACTTTGAAGATCCCGAAAAAACTGAATTGCAATGTAGTAAAGGGCGCAGTCGCGTGGAATACGCACATCATGGTTGGTAATAAAGGCCAGTTTTCGCAGTTTGTATTGCAGCGTGTTTTTATGAATAAAAAGGCGCTTTGCGGCACGCTCGATCGACCCGTCCTCTTCAAAATAAATCTCCAGCAAATGGATCCAGAGCCGGATTTTCTCTATGCTGCAATCTGGAAACATGCGATGAAGATATTCCCGTTTCGCATCAGGGGAAATTTCCGCTAAAAAAATTTCTGCAGTCATCTGGCTGTAAAGAGTGATCTGTGCAGGCTGCCTGCACGCATGTGAAGCCTTATTAGCCTTGAAATAAGCGGTTTTAACGTCTAAGGTTCCCAGGGGGTTATCATCAATGCCAGCCAGCAACTGAACACCGCATGTTTCCTGAATTTCTTGGATCAATGTTTGAGCAAGCTGCATCATCTGGTTGTCATCCCGCGGAGTTACGAGGCAAATTTGCTTGGTTGTGAGACTGAGAAAAATGTTGGTTGGCTGTTTGCAGATGAATCTGCGGATCGATTTTTCCACCCGCTCAATCTGTTTCTGTCCCGCGCTGGTTCCGGAAAGGCTCCGGAAATTCTCCAATCGAAGAACCATTGCACGCCGGGGACGAAGTATGTCTATATGTAACTCGATGCCACGCTCCACAAAAGCCTGCCCGTCTTCTTTTCCGTTCCCCAGAATCCAGTCTTCGAGATAACGGTTTTCTATTTTTTTATCCAGCCGCTCTTGCTCCTTTACATAGCTTTCCCGAATCAGGATTTCAGTCATCTCCCTGACAATCTGCCCATAGTTGAAGACCTGGTCATAAGGGCCGGTGATTCCCACAACGCCAATGGTCTTTCCGTTAATCCTAATGGGGAGATTTAGCCCAGCACGCGTAGTAAGAGTTTCATCCTCTTTCTTCACATAGAACTCCGCCAAGTGCTCATCAATGATCTTTTTCGCCCCCACATGTAGATTGCCAATCCGCTTTGGATCTGTGCTGGCGATGATATAGCCATTTTCATCCATAATATTGATATTCTGTTTGACAATTGAACTGATTTTTAGAGCAATTTGTTTGGCACTTCGCGCAGAAATAAACATGACGGCATTTTCCTTTCCTGAGTCTGTTGAAAAACAGAAAGATGTACACTCAGCCACTCATTATAGCTCATATCTTCCAAAAAAGGTATATGAGCCTTCCCTGATTTTTTGGAGACAAAGAAGTAGGGCGCAAGCGACAAAGCATATGTTTAACGCCGTAACAAAACGGTTAGCTGGCATTAAATAAAGAAAGGCTGACAAACTGGGGCTTCCATGATCTAGCCTCGGTTTATCAGTCTGTACACATCAACTATTAAAAGCACCGTTTTCTATTCTATTTAATTTTCGTCCACGGCGGAAATTAAAATTTTTCCGGCGCGACACTTCCGGATTCTTTGATGCAGTTTAAATCCGGCCCATCCTGAGCTTTTTCAAATACGGTATTCCCAATGCGGCTGACACGACAAGCGCAGCCATATCCGCTACCGGAGTTGCCCACGCTATCCCGCTTATGCCTATGAGATGGTTAAACAGGAACATTAAGGGAACATCAATTGTTCCCTTGCGCAGCAGTGACAGAATGATCGGCTGAATCTTCTTTCCGGTGGCCTGAAACACCGTAATAACAAAAAAATTGACTGCCGTCGTTGGGCACGCAAGACAAATGATTCTAAGAAAATTTCTCCCATATTGCACCGTTTCAGCGTTGTCAATAAACAGGCGCGTAATCGATCCAGCAGTGAGGAGCAATATTGTCATACCGGCAAGAGATATAATCAGACAATCAAAAAGCAGCGTTTTGATCACTGACATCATTCTTTTTCTATTTCCTGAGGTATAGTTGTATCCAATCAGAGGCAGCGTTCCCTGAGTCATGCCTTGTGCAATAGCAAACGCCATTAGATCGATTTTCTTTGCGATCCCCATACCGGCGACAGCTTCGTTTGAGCAGGTGGAGATGATGTTATTGAGGACGGTATTCGATATGGTAGCCATCATGGATATGATGAAGCTGGGAA
>ENA-UOOK01001188-UOOK01001188.1-fermentation-metagenome-genome-assembly--contig:-NODE-1188-length-34614-cov-5.768222_pt1 | contig 34614 bp, 24 predicted proteins | sample MGYA00245777_ERZ724023 | MGnify/ENA primary metagenome ERZ724023 (study PRJEB28704, sample SAMN03018312) | fermentation metagenome | biome: anthropogenic terrestrial biome; feature: soil; material...
GGCTTTTCAATCCACGCAAAAAGCAAGAGAGCAATAGAAAACCATGAAAATGCCTTCCGGTGCTCCGAAGGAGCTTTATTTCAATAACCGTGGGTTGAAACCCACGGTGGTACTGTGAGAACTGGCTAAAGCCCCGAAAGGGGTGTTATTTTCTTAACTAAACGACATTAAATTACGGGTTATGAATTAGTTATGGGTTTCTTGAGTTATGACTTATGACTTTTGAACTTATAACTTATAACTCATAACTTATAACTTCTTCACTCTGCCCTCAGCAATCTGACATGATATACTCCTCCGGCGATAGAATTCGGATGAGCCCTAAAGACCAGCTCCAATTTATCTTTAGGATTATTTTTCACCAGATCAGAAGGAATAGGATAATCCACATCAAAGAAAACATCAGCTTTTGAGCCGTCAAGGTTAACAGTAGCCAACACCTGCCCATTGAGCAGAATATCAAAATTACGCCCTGCATCCTCGCCATAATATGTTACGCGCAATACGGCTGCTTCTTTGGCACTATCATTGAGCTCATAAGAGAACCATCCTCTCGCATGGCGCCAGTGACGATTTTGATGAACCCCGGTTTCTGAGTTGCTTGCCTTAAAATTATGATCAGACTCAGGCTGTTGTTGACCCGTTTCAACCTGGTCGATGGTGAGAGCCTCAAGAGCCAGGAGCTCTTCCTCACTCCTCTTTAATGCAGCCTGCGTTTCTTCATACTCCTCAGCTGTGGCCACTTGCCAGTAAACGGTATATCTCGAGTCGTGAAGGCGATAAAATGGAATCAGTTCAAGCCCTTCTTCAGGCTCAGGACGGAAAAGTCCTTTTGCTAAAAAGGTTAATGGCTGCCCTTCCAGCGGTGAAATTTGCTCAGCCCAGGCATCACCGGTTTTTACCAATACAGGAGAATTCTCACGAGATATAAGCGGACCATCAGCCACATGACCCATCCTGCTGCCATCTGCCACCAAACCCTCAAGTCCTTCGCTGCCATTTGCTGCAGCCAGCACAATCGGGCCGTGCAAAAGTGAAATATATGGAGATTGGTCAGGAAGCAACTCGCCATAGGTATAAAGACCAAATTTCACCTCAACTACGTCACCGTCAGACCATTTACGGGTAATGGGCAGATACTCGCCGGGACTGCTCTCGCTCCTATACTTCTTTCCATTAACTTTAACAGATAAGGGAGCCCTGTCGTTCCACTCGGGATGCCTTATAAACAGGGTAAATTCTGCTGCTTGTTTAAGGGCAAGTTTGAGCGTGGTTTCACCACTCTCAGGAAAGTTAGTAGTTTGTGTTACTTTAAGTCCCTTTTCTTCCCAATCCAATTCAGATGCTACAAAAAGATTCAGGTACAAGTTCACCGAATCATGCGCATATATAAGCTCGCCATATTTTGCATGGTTTTCGATACCTGAGCCCACGCAACACCAAAACGTTTCACCCGGATTAGAATATACGCGGTAGTGCTGCGGCCTCATCGGAGTGAAATAAACCAGGCCTCCGTGCCCCGGATGCTGCGAACTCAATATATGATTATACATCGCCCTCTCGTAATAATCAATGTATTGGAGCTCGCCTTCATTTTGATAGAGAAGTTTCGAGAGCTTCATCATATTATAGGTATTACAGGTTTCAGGCCCCTGGCGCGACTCAATCATCGAAGAGAAGTCATCTGATGGGTGAAAATGCTCGTAGGTGGAATTTCCCCCTATGGTAATGCTACGGTTGTTAACCACGGTTTGCCAGAAAAAGCGCGAGGCATCATGCAAAGCGGAGTCTCCTTCGATAGCGGCAACTTTCATAAAGCCTATAACTTTGGGGATCTGAGTGTTGGCATGAAGACCCGAAAGCTTGTCTTCATGTTGCAGCAAAGGATCCAAAATAGCCCTGTGGGAAAGACGCTCAGCTAAGCGCAAATACTTTTCTTCACCCGTGATAGAGTAAACATCAGCAAAGGCTTCGTTTATGCCACCATGTTCAGAAGCCAGCATAGTCTGCACTTGCTCATCCGTAAGATTTCCAAACACAGTTAAGAAATAATCGCTCAGACCGATTAGCACCTCACGAGCCTTTTCGTTGCCTGTATATGTCCATGCATCTATCAGGCCGGCAAAGAGTTTGTGAATATTGTAGATGGGAACCCACTTATTATTTAAGGAAAAACCGCCGGCTCTGATATCGCCCTTCGCGACTTCTTCCCACATTTGGTATCCTCCCGGGATTCCACCGACATAACCCCTGCCATTTGCCTGCTGGCATCCGGCAAGTTCGTCTATCATATAATTGAGGCGCTCAGAAGCCTCCGGCAAATCTTCGGATGCGGCAATCAAAGACAAGGAAGTCAGGTAATGCCCGGCAGTGTGACCGTCCAGGCCTGTATTTTCCCAGTTTCCGTAGCTCTCCGCCTTAGGCTCCAGTCCTGCCTCTTTCAAAAAAGGAGCCAGCAAGCGATCGACATCATGAGACATAACATATTCGACATTAGTCTCAGAAGCATGCTTAAATGGGCCATCGGTAATTTTGACCGATGACAAATGGAATGCCTGCAGGTGGTCGGAAGGGCTTTGCCTTTCGTCATTGCAACTTAATAGAGTTGCAATAAGAGCAAAAACAACAAATAAATAATATTTACGCATAAGTATATTTTTAAAAATTCATCTTAAAAGCTAAATAAACGGCACTATTCACTTGTCAGGGAATAACTGCTCTCCCTCAAACCGGGAGAAAGGGCTTTTATAGTGATAATACCCGGCTCATCTACCTTTCCTCGCACTATAGCCAGACATTTTCCGCTAAAAGTGTTCCTTTGCGATGAAGGGAAAGCAAGCATATCACTTGGATCGCCATTATCGGTAGCAACGATTTCTCCGGGTCCTTCAACAATAAATCGTACAGGGAAAGCAGCATCGGGCACCATACGCCCTTCACGATCGGTCACCTTTACTGTCACAAAAGCCAGATCTTTTCTATCTGCGGTTATCCGGTCTCTGTCCACCTCCATTTTCAGGGAGAATGCCTCGCCGGTGGTTTGCACTACATTTTCTGCCCATTGTTCACCATTCTTGTATGCCACAGCTTTCAGCTCACCGGCTTCATACAAGATGTCGTCCCAACGGAGACGGTATTCAAGCTCCCCTTTTTTCTTCCGTCCTTTAGACTTACCATTAAGAAAAAGTTCCACTTCATCACCTGTGGTAAAAATATGTACAGGCGTAATTTCACCAAGCCTCTCTGCCCAATTCCAATGAGGCAGGATATGAACCATTGGCAGATCCGGCCGCCACCGTGACTGGTAGAGGTAGAAACGGTCTTTTTTGAATCCTGCCAGATCGATGATTCCACAATAAGAACTGCGAGATGAATAGTAAGGTGTCGGCTCTCCTAAATGATCCCATCCCGTCCACACAAAAGCTCCCGCCACAAAAGGATTAAGATCCTGCATCATAAAAACTTTGTCGGGCGAAGACCCAAAATCAACAGCATAGAGCTCATAACTACTAACTTGCGCATTACGGGAGTCTCCACCCTGACCGTCGCGGGTCGGGCTACTCATCTTGTCGCTAACCGGGAAGAGATAGACCCCCCTGCTGCTAAAAGAAGAAGCCACCTCACTGCCAAAAATAACCCTATCGGGATATGCTGCATGGAAATATCCATATTGCGGCTTTGTCCTTATTCGCTCAGTTCCTTCAAATTCGGGTTCCTGTCTTATGCCTTCACCTTGATAATTTAAGCCTATTACATCTGCAACACGAGCAAATGGCATGTCAGGCTTGGCGTAATTCATAGACAGAGTGGTGAAACGTGTCGGGTCTTCCTCCCTTACAATAGCATCCAGACGCTCAGCTATAGCAGCCCCGGCTTCTCCTGTATATTGCTCGCCAACTTCATTGCCATAGCTCCACATAATAATTGAGGGATGATTTCGGTCGCGTCGGATAAAGGAGCGAAGGTCTGCTTCTGACCATTCATCGAAAATCAGGTGAAAGTCGTGTGCTGTCTTCTTCCTCTGCCAGGAGTCAAAAATCTCGTTAACAACCAGAAAGCCCATCCTGTCAGCAAGATCCAGCAACTCAGGTGCAGGTGGGTTGTGTGCCATACGAATTGCATTGCATCCCATCTCCTGCAAGAGCTCCAATTGCCTCTCGGCTGCCCGTTTGTTAAATGCCGCACCTAAGGCGCCTAAATCGTGATGTTGATTAACACCTTTAATTTTAATCAATTCCCCGTTAACAATGAGGCCCTGATTGGGAGCCATTTGAATATGACGAATTCCAAACTCCGTTTCATAACGGTCTATTATCTTCCCGTTCTGAGAAAGAGTAGTAAGTGCCTTATATAAATGAGGTCTCTGTTGAGGCCTGGGACCCCACAATTTGGGATTATTAAGCTCCATAGACATCTGTGACACGGCTTTTCCCTTAGCCTCCAATGCCACTTCTTTTGAAGGAAAACTTCCAACAGCCTCCGATAAGATTTCTCCCGTAGCGCTCAGCTCGTAAACTTCAGAGTTTACGACAACTATTGCAGAGGATTCAGAATCATTATCTATATTAATATTCAGCTTAATTGTTGCAGAAGCCTCAGAAACATCGCTTGTGGTAACATAGCTACCCCATTGCCCAATATGAACAGCATTAGTTTTAGTTAACCAAACATTACGATAAATCCCGGCGCCCGGATACCAACGAGAAGAGTAATTGGGGTTATCAAGTCGGATAGCCAGCTGATTATCTGCTCCGTAATAAAGATAAGGACTTAAATCCAGACGCCATGAGTTATAACCGTAAGGCCAGCCCCCGACTAATGTACCATTAAGCCACACCATGGCATAGGACATGGCACCTTCTATGTCAAGAAAAATGGATTTGCCCTTATCCGAAGCAGGAATGCTAATTTTATTTCTGTACCAGCCAACTCCTTGCACAGGGAGCCGCCCCATGCCCCCGCCCACTTCCGGCTTATCACCATCATAAAATGGTCCTTTGATAGCCCAATCGTGAGGCAGGTTCACTCTCTCCCAGCCGCTATCATCAAAATCCTTTTGAATAAAAGGAAAATCCTTACCAGGCGCCTCTCTTTCGGGGCGCTGGTAATGATTTTGAGAATCAGCGATAAAAGGATTGGCTGTAGGCAAAACCCATGGTTTCAAGACTTCATTCGAGCCCCCGGCTTCGACAGCTTCAGTAGGCATGGCATCTGCAACCAAATATTCATTGTTCTCTATGACCTCAGGTCGAATGTCATAAATTAGTTTATCGGCTTCATCGGCATTTTCATATTTAAAAAAGCGCCATCCCTCATTCAATAATATCCTCTCGCGCGGAGAAGGCATATCATCTTGCTGTACACCACATGAAAACATAACCGTACATGCAAAGATTATAAGGCCGAATAAAGAAGGGTATCTAAGCCATGTTTTAATTAGTTTTGCCATCATAATATGAGAATCTATAACTGTAAATATCCAAACTATTACTTTATAACAAAGCCGCCGTTGGGCTGCATGGTCACAACCAATTTGCCGTCACGGCCCACTTTAGCTTCAGTTAGAACAGCTTCTTTTTTATTGTTGTCATTATATACACTTACCTTTTGACCACTCAACATAGGAAGGCTCAAGTTCAGTTTCAAGGCATCCTTTTGTGCATTAACCCCTGCAATGTACCACTGCTCGCCGTGACGACGTGCGATAACAGAATATTTTCCGGGATAGCCGTCAATATAAAGAGTCTCATCCCAGGTGGTAGGAATCTCTTTCATAAAGTCTATAAGTATCTCCGGAGCATCTGTCAGATTATTGGGCGTCAGGGCAAACATCTGAACCGGATTCTGAAAGAGAATGCCGGTAGCGATCTGAAACACATCAGTTGTCAGACGCTCTTGTCCACTGCTATTTCCTCTGTTGAGGAATTTGTTCATAAATACGCCACCAAACTCCATATTGGCAACACTATTGCGTACGAAAGGATGCAGAGTAGCGTAAAAAGCCTCGTTATTACGAACATCTTGCGAGAATATAAGCATCTCGGAGGCCAGAACAGCTTCACTTCCAACAAAGTTGGGATACATCCGTTCCCAGCCGCGCGGCAGGGTACAGCCGTGGAAAATAATCATCAGACCATAATCGTTGGCATCCGAAAGGATGTCTTCATACAAACGCATAGTCTCCTGTTTATCCCCACCAAAAAAATCAACCTTCAAGCCTTTTACGCCCATCTTATGGAGCCATTTCATCTCCTCTTTTCTGGCAATAGAAGTATTCATCCTGTTTCTGGGTCCCTGGGGAGCATCATTAAAGCCTCCGTTAGAATTATACCACAGAAAAACATCAACATTCTTTGAATGAGCATAGTTTATCAATTCCTCCATCTTTGGGTAGCCTATATTAGCATCCCACAAAGCATCAATCAGAATATACTCGTATCCCATAGCTGATGCCAGATCAATATACTTTATCTGATCGTCCCAGTTCATGCTTTGGTCTTGCCAGACAATCCAGCTCCAGGTGCCTCTGCCATATTGATATTCCTGTGATGCTTCATATAATGGCTCAACAAGGTCGTAAGGAATAGTTGTCTCAACTATGGGCTTAAGATTAGAGCCTACTGTAATGGTACGCCAGGGAGTCGCCCCCGGAAGCGAAACTTGAGCCCCGCTGCTTCCGAAGCCGTTGTTTTGTGTGATATTCGGATACTCTACTGAATAAAGACCCTCTTTGCTTCCTTCGCTAAGATGAGAGGCGCAATACCGGCTGCTCACACCTGTTTCAGAGACAAGAATCCATCCATCCTCACCAACGCGAAAGAGACCGGGGAACACATAGCCCTGCTTGCCGTAAGTTGGCCGTCCGATGGGCTCATCGTTGGTATAGCCGCTTTCGTAGCTGGGTGATGTTCGTGCAAAGCCTTCCATAGCTCTCATCATTGGCGAGAGAAAGGTTGTGGTATATTGCGGAAACTTAAATCCGCTAAGTTCTTTCTCCACCACCACGGCTCTTCTTTCGCCCCATTGTGGCAGTTCATAGCGAAAGGCTACATCGTTATTACTGACCTGAAACACTAACTTGATTCCCCTTTGCTGAGAATCTTCAAAGGCCAGTTCAAGCTTATTGGCGATGTAGAGAATATTAGATTTTTTAATTTTATCCTGAGAGTATTTTTTCTCTACTCTGTCTGCCGCTTGTTCTTTAAAAGATAGATTTTGACTAAAATCCCCCTCATTGGTAATAATACCGAGAGGCGATTTCTCCAGCATAAGCTTCCCGTCATAATGAATGGTATAGGAAGGCTGACCCTCTTCAAGAAACACATCAAGCTTTAGCAATCCGTTTGGGCCAGACAGCGATGCTATTTGAGCAAAAGCACTATGGCTAATGATAAATACTACTATAAATAACCAGACTTTCTTCATTGTAGAAATTTTTTAATAACAATAAAAATAAATGCCGACTTAACATGCTCTATTCTGAAAACATCCAGTAGTCAAAATACATCAAATGACTCTTTGGACTACCCTTTACCACAAAGTATAAATCATGTATCCCTGTAATACCCCGAATATCTACAGTGACTATGGCCCAACGGTTACTTCCACCGGTCCGGGGTATCCGAACTGAAGCAATACTCTCGCCGTCAACACTTCCCAGCTTCACTTCCAGAAAGACAGGATCATTATGCGTGGTGCTAACGCGAGCTCTGAATTCCTTAGCTCCCTTATCTTTGAAATCCACATCACGAACCCTGATATAACTTCCGTCCTGATTGGCAGTTACAAAGACTCCTACTTCTTTATTTTGGGATGCTTTAAATCCTTCAGAAAACGCAATCGTTTCGGCCTGATTCAGAATATAGGGGTTTAGCGTAGCTAAGCCCTTTTTTATACCCTCTGTCATTCTCAGCTGAGGAATGCTTCCATCCGCATTAAAAGTCATCTCCTCCACACAAACAGAGCGGTTAAAACCTCCGCCGCCGGGCAAGGCGCCATTGTGATAGAAGAAATAAGTTTTACCCCTGAAATCAATAACACCGGGATGATTTGTGAAGGCTGAACCTTGAGTAGGCATAACAACGCCGCCATATTTCCAGGGCCCTTCAGCACTCTTAGCGGTAGAATAGCCTATATGTTCCGGAAGAGGGCCGCCCGGCCAAAACAGGTAATATATCTCCTTCCTTTTATAAAGCCATGGCCCCTCTTCGTACAGAGTGCTGCGATTAGCGTCTCCTTCCCTTTTGCCGAAAGACCCTTCCGTAAGTGGCACTTTCACGACCTCGCCATCATAGGAAATCATATTATCGTTCAGCTTCACATAATACAAATTGGGATTACCCCAATACATATAAGCCTGACCGTCATCATCAATAAAAACGCTGGGGTCAATATCACCCCAGTCGGTTTGTACCAAGGGGCCTCCGATAGGATCGTAAAAGGGGCCCATAGGACTATCAGCCACAGCCACTCCAATTGCTCCACGGTTGTTGGTCTTTGAAATCATGGGCACATACATATAAAACTTGCCGTCGCGTTCTATACATTGAGGAGCCCATGCATCACCTTTAGCCCATTCAAAATCATAATACGACAAAACCACTCCGTGATCAGTCCAGTTGACCATATCATTAGTGGAATAAAGATTCCAGTTATTCATAGTAAACCAGGTCGATCCGTCCTCATCATGGGTGGTATAAAGATAGAGCCTGTCGTTCCATACCATAGGGGCAGGATCTGCGGTGTATTTCGTCTGCACTATTGGGTTTTGTGCCCCTGCAAATTTGGCAGAGAACAGCACTATCAGGACTAAGGAGAGTTTAAGATTCAAAATTTTCGTTTGCATAACTCTTAATGTATTCATTTAATATTAGGGAATGCATCATTGCCGGTGGTGGCATATAATCCGATAAAGCTGCCGGTGAAGCCTCCTGCCACGTCTGTAGAAAGGATATCACCTGAGACCGTTCCTCCAAGGTTAAAGAAATTAACTCCATCCAGGGAATAATTAAAACGATACTCGTCGCCTTCTGCTGTAACCTGTAGTGTCAAGGTCTTAGCTGTCTGTACGGGCATAGAGGCTATAATTTTTGAAGTCCCTTTTTCTGTGCGCTGCAAAACCAAATAATTCTGTTTTCCCTTTGCGGTAAGGCCAAAGACGTAGTTGAAGCGCTCGCTCTGATAGCAAACCAAACCTGCCAGATCCTTTTCGGAAGAGGGACTGTATTGCAAATTTGCAGTGGCTGTAAAATGCCTGTGCTGCTGCCTGTGGAAAAGTGAAGCTATTGGAGCAACAGCCTTCACATTCGTAGCAAAGGGCTGAACCTTTATTCCTCCTTTGGCTAAAGAGATAAAGTCTTCACGCGGGCCGCGCATTCCAATCCACCTGTAATCAAGCTCTTCAGCTTTAAAATCTTCAGTAAAAACATAGTTACCATTAGGGAAGAAACCTGCTTCAGCAGTTTTATTAACTACTCCTACAGGCATTTTGAGCTTTGGCTCAAAAGGAATCAGACCGTTTTCAAAAACCGGGAACTCGCCACTCCAGTCAACGGGCAGTATAAAAGTCTCACGACCGGTATTGACACGCTTAGCTTCATTGGGGCGAACTGCCAGAAATACAGCATAATGGTCTCCATCAGGCGTTTCAACAATATCGGCATGGCCTGCCCAGTCAACGAAATTATCTCTGTCAGGATTCAAATATCTTTGTGACAATATAGGATTTGAAGGCGCAGGTGTATATGGCCCCTTAGGGTCATCACTTACAAAGATTACCTCACTATGCCAATCGCCTGTACCACCTTCGGCGCACATAAGGTAGTAACGATCGTATTTCTTATAAATATGTGGAGCTTCAATCCAAATAGGCTTTTTGCTGATATCCACACCTCCATCAACTATTATTTTGTCAGTTCCTGCAATCACCTGATCTTTTTCCAAATCATATTCCCAAATCTTTATCACCCGATGTCCCTCATACAAGGCTTTACCCCTATCAGGAGCATCATTGTGAACAACATAGGCTTTGCCGTTATCATCAAAAAACAGCGAAGGATCAATACCTTCGAAATTGAGTTTGTAGGGATCACTCCAGCCTTTCAGAGGGTCTTTTGTTTTGACAACTATATTGCCCATATCTCCCGCAAACTGGGTAGTAATCATATAAAAAGTATCATTATTCGGGTTGTATCGAATCACAGGAGCATAGATTCCTGCGGCGATGCCACTATCATGCACCTTCAATTGCGATTTTCTGTCGAGCACATGACCAATTTGTTTCCAGTTAACTAAATCTGTAGAATGAAAGATAGGAACACCGGGGAAAAATGCAAAAGAGGAGCTGACAAGATAATAGTCATCACCTTTGCGCGTAATAGAAGGGTCGGGATAACAACCTTGAAGAATAGGGTTGTAAAACTCATCACTATTGAGCGGATAATTGTTATACACAGGGTCATTACCTTCATAAACAAATTGCGTAAAGACCGGGGCATTCCCTTCTGACTTCTTTTGAGCCTCGATATCACCGGCAAAAAACAGCCCTACAAGCATAAGTGCAATAATAGCCTTTGGCATATTTACACTTAAAAACACGCTTTTAAATCTTTTCATAATTATTTAATTTAGTTACAATTCATATTAGCCTGCCTGAGGCAAAGATCCAATATTAAGGATTGAAATTAATAAAAGCTAAAATTACTATTTATCTATTAAAGAAATTATCATTTTCGGACATATATTTTCGAAAATTGAATAATAAATTGATGGCATCCCTGTTTCGAAATCGTTTGTCTCATAATTTAGAAACTAAATTTAACTAAAATACGCATAATATAATAGCTATTTTTGGCGTTTGTCAACAATGTAATCATCAAGTAAATAATTATTCAGGGGGAAGACAAAGCAATTTTATTTGCGCCGAAAACAATCCTGAACCTTACTTGTTGATTAAACTTTACGTAATTTGCCCTCGCAAATTTTCAACTAATATTTAATTAAAATAGAAAAAATGAAACGATTAACTCTAGTTCTGCTTATTGCCTTTGTAAGCTTAGGCACTTATGCACAAACCTTTGACGTGTCGAGACTACGTGCGGGCGCAGGTTTTGTGTATGCATCTGATATCAATAACCTCGGCATCACGTTCAACGGGGTCTATAATCTTAACGACGTTTGGGAAGGCTCATTGGGTATTACTCATATATTTCCAAACAACAACCTCAAATACACCGTGCTCGATTTTGACGCCCATTACATCTTTTATAAAGCAAACCAGGAGCTTAACTTCTATGGGATTGGCGGTCTTAGCTTTAACTTTTGGAAGCTGGATTTACCAACTTATCGCATAGGCGATTTTGTTTATGGCGGATCCACCAACGGAACTGAAGTTGGTCTGAACATCGGCGCAGGCCTTAACTTCAAATTAACCGACTTTTTAAACCTGGCTCCCGAAGTGCGCTTCACTATTATGGACGGATCGTATGCCCGCATAGGCGCAACTGTTCAATATATGTTTTAGACTTAGGCCGGGCTTAGGCAAGCCATTTTATGCCAAAACATTGATTAAAGGCACAAAAAGCTAAGATAGCAAAAGCAAAGACCGTCTCAGATAATCTCCGGGGCGGTCTTTTTTTACCCAATCCTCTTGCATTGGCAATCATTGTTGCAAAAATGACAACTTATTTGAGAAAATCGGATAATTTGTACACATCAAAGAGGCGAAAAATATAGAATTTAGCCTTGTAAATAATCCAGGTCTTGAACATTGAAAATATACTCCGGATGAAGAAGTTTATAATTCTATTTAGCGCGCTATTCTACTTGATAAGCAATATGGATGCCCAAAAGCCTAAGGTCTCAGAAGTGTGGGTGTCCGATCAGGGCGATGGCACATACCTTAATCCGATATTGTTTGCCGACTATTCCGACCCTGACGTGGTACGAGTGCAAGATGATTACTATATGACCGCCTCAAGCTTTAATGCTGTTCCGGGGCTTCCCATTCTTCACTCCAAAGATCTTGTCAACTGGCAGTTGATCGGGCATGCTTTGCCCCAACAATATCCTCTTGAGCATTTTTCAAAGGCTCAACATGGCAATGGAGTATGGGCGCCATCTATACGCTACCACAAGGGAGAGTTCTATATCTATTATGGGGATCCCGATTTTGGAATATATATGCTTAAGGCAGAGAAGGCAAAAGGCCCCTGGAGCAAACCGCTTCTGGTAAAAGAGGGCAAAGGTCTTATTGACCCCTCGCCACTTTGGGACGACGACGGGCGCGCCTACCTCGTCCATGCTTACGCGGGCAGCCGCGCCGGTATTAAGAGCATTTTGGTCGCTGCCGAGATGAGCCCCTGCGGAAGCTATATGCTTAATGAGGGCAAAATGATATTCGACGGTCATCTCTCACACGAGACCATTGAAGGGCCCAAATTCTACAAGCATAATGGCTATTACTACATTTTTGCCCCGGCAGGAGGAGTAACTAACGGTTGGCAGGAAGTATTACGCTCCAAAAATATTTATGGCCCCTACGAGTATAAAACAGTTATGCATCAGGGAAATACTGATATTAACGGGCCTCATCAGGGCGGCTGGGTTGATACCCCGGCCGGCGAACACTGGTTTGTTCACTTTCAGGATAGAATAGAATATGGGCGAGTTACGCATCTGAACCCTATGACCTGGAAGGAGGATGGATGGCCAATAATTGGTCTGGATACCAACCATGACGGTATCGGAGAGCCGGTTTCAAGATATAAAAAACCTGCAACAGACAAAAGCTATCCTATCCAAACGCCACCCGACAGTGACGAGTTTGATGAAATAGAGCTTGGTCTTCAGTGGCAATGGGCAGCCAATCCCAAAAACACCTGGGCTTTTATCGACCCTAACAATCAAGTGCTTCGTCTTTTCTCGTATCAGATGCCCGCGGATGCAAGCAATTATTACCCGGTGCCTAATATGTTATTGCAGAAATTCCCCGCAGCATCATTCACTATCGACACTAAGATGAGTTTTAGGCCAAACAAAAACAAACTGGGTGAAAGGGCCGGCCTCATCATCATGGGCAGAAGTTACGCTTCCATATCCCTTGAAGATAGAGATGAGGGTATTTATCTGGTTTACGCCATTTGCGACGATGCTCAATACGGCAAGGCCGAAAAGGAGATTCTTGCTACAAAACTTGATTCAGCTGAGGTTTATTTCAGGATTAAAGTTAGCCCGGGCGATAATGCTCTTGCCGAATTCAGCTACAGCACCGATGGCCGCCGCTTCCACCCGGCAGGCTCTCCTTTTAAGGTAAGCAGAGGTCATTGGATAGGCGCAAAAGCAGGGCTCTTTCACCTTCGTCAAAAAAGCACTAATGATTCAGGATTTGCCGATTTTGACTACTTCAGATTCAGCAAATAAAAGCTAGCTAATAATAAATAAAATCCCTATGATAACGAGATTCAGAAAGTTAAGCCCGGCCCTTTTACCCTTTGTTGCTTTAGTGATTAGCTCCTGCAACAACCCGACAGGTTCTTTACAAAATAATGACTGGGTTTACGACAATATAGAGTTTGATATGCCCCGGGTGATAGAGCCATCCTTTCCTGACAATGAAGTAAACATAGCTGATTTGGGAGCCATTGCCGATGGGCAGACCCTCAACACCGATTACTTCACAAAGGCGATCGAGCTGATGGCAGCCAAAGGAGGAGGGAAAGTCATTGTTCCTTCCGGAATATGGATGACAGGACCAATCGTGCTAAAAAGCAATATTAACTTGCACCTTGAAGATGGAGCATTAATAAGATTCAGTCCCGATTTTGAGCTCTATCCTCTTGTAGAAAGCAACTTCGAAGGCAAAAACACCTACCGTTGCCAATCGCCGCTCAGCGGCAATGGCCTGGAGAATATTGCCATAACAGGCAAAGGCGTGATTGACGGAAGTGGAGAAGCCTGGCGCCCGGTCAAGAAAAGCAAACTCACTGAAGGCCAGTGGAAAAAGCTGCTTAATTCAGGTGGAGTATTAGAGGACGAAGGCACTTATTGGTTTCCCAGCGAAAAGGCAGCTGCCGGTTATCGCGTTTCACGGGGCAATCTTCCCCCGCTTCAAAATCAGGATGAGTTTATGAAGATAAAGGATTTTCTAAGGCCGGTGATGGTGAGTCTGGTAAACTGTAAAGTAGTATTGCTTGATGGAGTAACTTTTCAGAACTCCCCGGCCTGGAACATACACCCTCTTTTGTGCGAAGATCTTAGCATAAGAAATTTAACAGTGCGCAATCCCTGGTATTCGCAAAATGGCGATGGTCTGGATCTGGAATCCTGCAAAAACGCGCTAATTTACAATAACAACTTCGATGTAGGCGACGATGCCATCTGTTTGAAGTCAGGCAAGGACAAGCAAGGTCGCGACAGAGGCCGTGCGACCGAAAACGTAATTATCAAAAACAACATAGTCTATCATGGCCATGGCGGCTTTGTAGTGGGCAGCGAAATGTCGGGGGGAGTGCGCAATGTGCATGTTTCCGACTGTACATTTATGGGAACCAATGTAGGTATCCGCTTCAAAAGCGCACGAGGGCGAGGCGGGGTCGTTGAAAATATTTATATTTCCAATATCAATATGACCGATATACCTGCCGAACCAATCAGGTTTAATATGTTTTATGGCGGTCAGGCTCCTATGCTGGAAGATGGCAGTAGCAGCATTGAATCTCAGAACAAGGACAAGCTAGCATTTTCAGTAACAGAGGAGACTCCGGTTTTTCGGAATATTCATTTAAAAAATATAGTAGCCAATGGTTTCGGGAAAGTTGCAGTATTTATCGGTCTGCCTGAGCTTAAACTTGAAAACCTGAGCCTTGAAAATGCTGTATTAAGCGGCTATGAAGGATTTGTGATAACTGATGCTTCCGGTATTAAACTGAAAAACGTGAAGATCTTTCAAAAAAACGGCCCCGCCCTGACCATATTCAACAGCAAAGATATTGAAGTCGAAAACCTAAACTTTAATGAACAAAGTGATGCGTCGGCAGTAGCAATTTCAGGAAAAGAAAGCAGCAATATAATGCTTAACAACACAGATTTCAAACCTGGCGACAAACAGATTCAGCTCCTTAATGGGGCAGGAAACACCGCAGTCGTCTGGAAGTAAACTAATTTAGCATTGTTGTCCGGTAAACATTTCATAACGACTTAGCTTAAAGATTTCTCGCTTCGCTCGAAATGACATTGTCATTCCAAGCTTTGCGAGGAATCTAATCACTTTTGCATGACAACAGTGTTGCTTTATCAGAAATAAAAAAGGCAAGGCATTGTCACTTATAAAAAATAGTTTACCTTTGCAGCTCAAAATAATAATAGAGATATGTATTTAGATCAAGAAGCAAAAAAGGAAATCTTTGCTAAATACGGAAAGTCTAATACTGATACTGGATCTCCCGAGAGCCAGATTGCATTATTTTCCACCCGTATTTCGCATTTAACTGAGCATCTCAAGTTAAACAAAAAGGATTATAGCACAGAACACGCTTTGGTTAGTCTGGTTGGTAAACGTCGTCGTTTGCTCAACTATCTGAAAGATATTGACATCCAAAGGTACAGGGCCATCGTTAAAGAATTAGGATTGCGTAAGTAATCAGGCTCTAAGATTTAAAGAGGCAATTCCCTTAAGCGGAATTGCCTCTTTCTATTTTTCATCACTTCACAATCAATAATCAATCAAACAGATGACAATTTGTACGGAGATATTCCATATCTTTGGCGCGAAAAAATGTGAAAAAATATGATTAAAGCAATTGAAAAAGTTATCGACCTTGGCGATGGAAGGTCGATTGTTATTGAAACCGGAAAACTAGCCAAACAGGCTGATGGCGCAGTGGTTGTACGTATGGGCAATACCTACCTGCTGGCAACTGTGGTATCGGCACAAGAGGCCAAACCCGGAACTGATTTTATGCCGCTTACGGTAGAGTATAAGGAGAAATATGCAGCCGTAGGCCGCTTCCCCGGAGGATTCCTCAAAAGAGAAGGCCGTGCCTCCGACTATGAAATTTTAATATCACGCTTGATTGACCGCGCCTTGCGCCCTCTTTTCCCCGATGATTATCATGCTGATACTTTTGTTACTGTTACCCTGATTTCTGCTGATAAAGAGAGTACTCCCGATGCTCTGGCCGGTCTGGCAGCATCAGCAGCCCTTGCAGTTTCTGACATCCCCTTTAATGGGCCAATCTCAGAGGTTCGGGTTGCACGCATCAACGGAAAACTTACCGTCAACCCTACTGCATCTGAGCTTAAAGGTGCTGATTTAGATATCATTGTAGCTGCATCCTTCGATAATATTATGATGGTTGAAGGCGAAATGCAGGAAGTTTCTGAAGCCGAACTTTTAGAGGCTATGAAATTTGCCCACGATGCTATCAAAATCCAATGTAAGGCACAAATTGAGCTTGCCGAATTGTTGGGAAAAACTACCAAAAGAGAGTATTGCCACGAGAACAATGACGAAGAGCTGCGCGAAAAGGTTTGGAAAGAAACCTACGACAAAGCCTATGCTGTTGCCAGAAAAGCAAACCCTAACAAGCATGAGCGCTTGAACGATTTTGATGCTGTTGTTAAAGAATTTATCGAGAATAATTATGCCGGAGTGGAAGAAGACGAGATTCCTTCTGACCTTATCAAGCAGTATTATCATGATGTGGAAAAAGAGGCTGTGCGCAGACTTATGCTCGATGACAATATTCGTTTGGACGGCCGCAAAATGGACGAAATCAGACCTATATGGGCTGAAATAGACTGCTTGCCGGGTCCTCACGGTTCAGCGATATTTACCCGCGGGGAAACTCAGTCGCTTACTACCGTTACTTTGGGAACCAAGGTAGATGAGAAACTTATCGATGATGTATTAAACCGTACCACCGATAAGTTTTTGCTCCATTACAACTTTCCCCCGTTTTCAACCAATGAAGCCAAGCCTTATCGTGGCGTAGGACGTAGAGAAATAGGTCACGGAAACCTTGCTTTACGTGCCCTAAAACCTATGATGCCCGAAGATACCCCTTATGTAATCCGTGTGGTGTCTGACATCCTTGAGTCTAACGGCTCATCTTCAATGGCTACTGTTTGCGCAGGCACCCTTGCTTTGATGGATGCCGGAGTTCCAATAAAAAGGCCTGTATCAGGTATTGCAATGGGATTAATCACTGACACAAAATCAGATAAATTTGTTGTACTATCTGATATTTTGGGTGATGAAGACCACCTTGGCGACATGGACTTTAAGGTTACTGGCACCGAAAAGGGTATTACAGCCACACAAATGGATATCAAGGTTGAAGGTTTATCATACGAAATACTTGAAAAAGCCCTTAAGCAAGCCAGAGAAGGTCGTTTACACATTCTTGGCAAAATTACCGACACCATTGCTCAGCCTCGTTCTGATTACAAACCTCACGCTCCTCGTATCGAGACGGTCCGCATTCCTAAGGAAATGATTGGTGCCGTAATAGGCCCCGGCGGTAAAATTATCCAGGAAATTCAGGCTACAACAGGCACTGTTATTTCGGTTACCGAAGAGGCTCAATTTGGTATCGTCAGCGTAGCTGCCGATAACAAGGAGGCAATTGACAAGGCTATGGCCCGCATCAATGCTATCGTAGCCATTCCAGAAGTGGGCAAGATATACAACGGAAAGGTAAAATCGATTGTTCCCTTTGGCGCATTTGTCGAAATACTTCCCGGCAAGGACGGATTATTGCACATTTCAGAAATTGACTGGAAACGTGTTGAGAAAACCGAGGACGTTCTTAAAGAGGGTGAGATGATAGATGTGAAACTGATTGAAATAGATTCCAAATCAGGCAAACTGAAACTTTCGAGAAAAGTACTTATCCCTCGTGAAGAGAAGTAAGAGCTAATTATATGCCATTGATGTCGGGTAAACATTTCAAAACGACTTAGCTTATATATTCCGAGCGAAGCGAGGAAGCTAATCGTTTTTACCGGACAAAAGTGATTATAAAGGGTAGCGCAAGAAGCACTACCCTTTTTTATTTGATCCGCTTAAGAAGCCCCGGTGAATAAAGCATGCCCTAAGAGGAAGTGAAAACAAAGAAAACAGGCGAAATACTTGTGTCCTGTCCGATAAATCTATTAAATTAGGGCTTTCAAACAACTATAGACTAGAAGGTGACAAATCAACAACAAAGCAAAGCCGAATGGCATAAAATCTTAAATGAGCGTTTTAGCGGAACTCCCCGGGAAGCAGCGCGTTACTATGGAATAGAGATTTTGCCGCGACTTATGCCCTGTCTTGAAAAGAACAAACAATCATGCAAGGTCTGTACTCAGCATTTTATGGATATGGATAACATGACAGTGCATGCCCCTGAGTGGATGAAAAAGAATGACCCGCAAATTGAGCGCTTCCAGCAATTAATGGAAGAGATTGGCAAACACCTGAAATCGGCACACGGCATTATGCCTGGCGGAATGATACTCTCAAGATTTGTGGCGGTCGGACTTCTGGCAGGAGCGCTTGCAGGACTAATAATCAGCTTTACAACCAAAGCAGGAGATATTGCAGGCAGCACCATGCTCGGCGCCGTTGTGGGCATCTTTGTCGCCTGGATAGCCGGAAAAATCAGGGAGAACTCTCTGCGCAAAGCACAAAAACTCTTTTAAACGTAAATAATAATACAAGCAACAATGAAAACACATCTTTTCACCTTTGCGATTGTTACTATAATAATGATTTCAGCCTGTAATAAAAAACCTGCACGCCCCGATTATCCGCCTACCGCCAAAGTAGATACCGTGGATATTTATTTCGGCACTGAGGTGCCCGACCCCTACCGCTGGCTTGAAGACGACAACTCAGAAGCAACAAAAGAATGGGTGAACTCGCAAAACGCGCTTACAAAGGCGTATTTAGAGCAGATTCCGTTTCGCGATGCTATTAAAGAGCGCCTTACAAAGGTTTGGGATTACGCTACTCAAAGCGTCCCTAAGCAAAAGGGTAATAAGCTGTTCTATTATGGCCATGACGGAAAACAAAACCATGCAGTTCTTTATGTAAAGAGCCTCACCGACAGTCTGGAGAGGGTATTAATCGACCCCAATCTCTTTTCGGGCGACGGCACTACCTCGCTTGCCGAAGCATCTGTTTCGCCCGATGGCCGCTATGTCGCTTATGCAGTAAGCAAGGGAGGCTCCGACTGGCGCGAAGTCTTTGTTCGCGATGTTGAAACATCTACCGACCTTGCCGATCATCTTAGTTGGGTCAAATTTTCATCACTATCATGGGATGCCGATGGCTTTTATTATAGTCGTTACGATGAACCCGGGAAAGGCTCCGAGTTGTCGGGAAGCAATCAGAATCAGAAGCTATTCTACCACAAGTTAAATACTGAACAGGCGGCAGACCGCCTGATTTATGAAGACTCAAAGCATCCAAACTACATGTTTTCGGCAGAGCTTGATGATGAGTTTCGGTTTTTGTTTCTTTATGTTAGCAGCTCTACCAACGGCAACCTGCTCTACATAAAGGATCTAAAGAAAAAGGGTGAGTGGCAAATGGCTGACCCGGATTTTGAAACGCACACTGAATTTGTAGGTCTAATAGATGGCAAGATACTGGTATTAACCAACTTTGACGCACCACGCTACAGGTTGATGGCCATAGATCCGGCAAGCCCTGCACTCGAAAACTGGACAGAGCTGATAGCCGAGTCGGCCAATGTCCTTAGCAGCGCTAATCTTACAAAGGACTATATCGTGGCCAATTACATGGTTGACGTTCGGTCTCAGTTAAGCGTTTTCAACAAGAAAGGCGAGCTTCTTCACAACCCTGAGCTACCGGGCATTGCAAGCGTTTCGGGCATTGAGCCGCTTAAGGATGAAAACCGTTTTTACCTTAACTATACCTCATATACTACTCCTGCACAAATCATGTTATATAATATAGACGCAAAGAGCTTCAGCGAAGTCTTTGTCCCTCAGGTGGATTTTCGCCCTGATGATTATGAGGTGAAAATGGTCTTTATTGATGCCGAAGACGGGGCAAAAGTCCCGGTTTCGATTGTTCACAAGAAAGGAATAGAACCGGATGGAAGCAATCCTACCCTACTATATGGTTATGGCGGCTTCAACGTAGTATATCAACCTCGCTTTGATGTCCGCCTGATTCCATGGCTCGAAAATGGCGGAATTTACGTAAATGCGCATATACGCGGTGGAGGTGAATATGGTGAAGATTGGTATCGTGGCGGAACTTTATATAACAAGCAGAGAGTTTTTGACGATTTCGTGCTTGCCGCACGCTATCTGATTGACAAAGAATTTACAAGTCCTGAAAAGCTTGCCATTATGGGCGGCTCGAATGGCGGATTGCTTGTTGGCGCGGTCGCCAATCAACATCCGGAATTGTTCAAAGTGGCCTTACCGGCAGTTGGCGTAATGGATATGCTGCGTTATCAGTATTTCACTATCGGCTGGGCATGGGCAGGTGATTACGGCCGTAGTGACGATTCGCTGCAGATGTTTAACTATCTTTATGCCTACTCGCCTCTGCACAATATCCCAAAAGGAAAAGTTTTCCCGGCAAGCCTCGTAACCACTGCCGATCATGACGACCGTGTAGTCCCTGCACATTCATTTAAGTATATAGCTCAGCTTCAGGAAAGCTATAAGGGCAACAACCCGGTTTTGATAAGAATTGAAACCAAAGCGGGGCACGGAGCAGGTAAGCCCTTATCAATGCAGATAGATGAAGTTGCCGACAAATGGGCTTTTACTTTATATAATATGAACGAAGAATATATGCCGGAGCCAATGAAATAAGCCGGGTCGGGGCAGCGAAAGCAAGGCGTTAAGCAGGCAGGTATCAAAAAAAATTAACAAAAAATCAGCTTTCCCTTGTAGTTGTTTTAAAAAAAGAATTAACTTGTTTAATAGTTTTCACTCAAGAGCATTTTATTTGGCATTAAAACAAGGAAAATAGCCAAAAAAGTGCGATTTGGCGGGAAGAAACAGTATATTTGTATTTATTGTTAATATGGACTTTAAATTTTTGAAAACATTATTATATTTGTGAGAGAGTTTCGAAATTAGTTCAAGAACAAATAATTAAGCTATCATTATTATGAAAAAAACGAGTATTAAACTTTTTACTATTCTGGCCCTTGCAGCTGTTATGACCAGTTGTGCCAGTTTGGAAAAAATGAGAAAAAACGCTGAAGACATTAAGTACACCGTAACTCCCGAGGTTCTAGAGGCTCACGGAGGTAAAGTACCTGCCAATATCAGTGTTCGTATTCCGGCCGGCTATTTTAGCCCAAAGGCAACTTTAGAAGCAACTCCTGTGTTGGTTTATGAAGGTGGCGAAACTGCCTATCCAAGCCAATTTGTACAAGGCGAAAAAGCTCAGGGTAATTATCAGGTTATCAGCAAAGCTAATGCTTCAACTGTAACTTATAATCAAGCAGTGGATTACAACGACAAAATGAGGGTTTCTGACCTTGTTATTCGTATCCGTGCTACTCAAGGAGCTAAATCTGTTAACTTTGAAGATTACAGAATCGCTCAAGGTGTAATTTCTACATCAGCTTTAGTTGAAACTAAGGGTATTAAAGCTTCAGTAGGTTCAGACCAATTTGAAAGAATCACTCCTCTTTCTAAAACTGCTGAAATTCTTTACTTGATTCAACAAGCAACAGTTCGCAACACAGAACTTACAAAAGAAGAAGTTAAGGCCTTAAACGCTTTCATCGACGAAGTTAAAGCAGCTGAGAATAAAGAATTCAAGGGTGCAAGCATTTCAGCTTATGCTTCTCCTGACGGTGCTGTTGACTTGAACACACGCCTTGCTTCTCAACGTGAAGCTTCCGCTAAAACTTATTTGAACAATCAGTTTAACAAAGCTAAAGTTGACGCTGCCAAGAAAGGTTCTTTCTTTGACCTTAAAAACACTCCCGAAGACTGGGAAGGCTTCAAGGCTTTGATGGAAAAAAGCGAAATTCAGGACAAAGAGCTTATCCTAAGAGTATTGGCTATGCACACCGACCCGGAAGTTCGTGAGCGTGAAATCAAAAATATGGCTAGCACTTATAGTGTAATTGCTGAGGAAATACTTCCACAACTGCGTCGTTCAAAACTAAGCGTTAATGTTGAAGAAATTGGCAAATCTGACGAGGTTCTTTCTGATCTGGCAACTAATAATCCTTCTCAATTGACTGTTGAAGAGATTCTTTATGCTGCTACTTTGACTAACGATGCTGATGAGCAATTGGCTATTTACAAAAGCGCTGCTTCACAATATGCTAATGACTGGAGAACTCATAACAACGTAGGTTTAGCTCTTTATGCCAAGGATGACCTTGCCGCTGCAAAAACTGCATTCGAAAAAGCTAACTCTGTGAAGGCTAACCAACCTGAAGTATTGAATAACTTAGGTGCTGTTGCTCTTCGTCAAGGAGATCTGGCTAAGGCTGAAGAGTACTTCGGTGGTGCCGCTGGTGCCGGAAGCGAACTTGACAACAACCTGGGTGTATTAGCAATGAAAAAAGGTTTGTATGAAGAAGCTGTTCGTTACTTCGGTAACAGCGTTAGCAATAACGCAGCTCTTGCCAAGATTCTTGCAGGAAACTACGATGCAGCTCTGTCAACTTTGAATGCAAACACTGAAGAAGTTGCTCTTAAATATTACCTGAAATCTGTTGTAGGCGTTCGCACTAACGACACTGATCTTCTTTTCAACAATCTGCGTAAAGCTGTTGAATTAGACGGTAGTTATAAGGCTAAAGCCGCAAGCGATATGGAATTTGCCAAGTATTTTGCTGACGCAACTTTCAGATCTATTGTTCAGTAATAGTTCTAAGAACACAATATTAAATTTAAAAGGGCTGTCAGTTTCGACAGCCCTTTTTATTTTAGTGCGCATAAAACCGGATAGCTTTGATTTGTAATATCTAAATTCACTATATTTACCAAGCTTAGTTGAGATTATAAAACAGCCACTTTGAAACCGGCTGATAATTAACATAACAATGCGCTGATGAAGGCTAGAGCGATTGTATTTCTTTTTATGCTATTGCTGACAAACCCGGCGTCATACTCGCAGCCGGCAGCAGGCAAGCTACAGAGCGTGCCGCGGCAATGGTGGATTGGCATGAATTACAACAAAGTACTCTTAGTAATTAGCGGCAGCAATCTTCAAAACGGCAAGGCCACTGTAAGCTACCCCGGCGTTAGTATTATCAGCCAATATGATGCCAGCAATAAATCACACTTTTTCCTTGAACTTGAGATAAGTAAAAGTGCGCTTCCAGGCAGTTTCCCAATTCTTATTTCCAAAGGCAATACCCCTGTAGGAAGCGTAAATTTTGAACTTAAAGCCCGTCAGTATAACTATCTTCCGAAAAAAATCAGCGGCGCCGACGCCGTGTATCAAATCGTCCCCGACCGCTTCGTCAACGCGAATCCTTTGAATGACAATTTAAGCGGGATGTATGAGCCGGCCGACCGCTCAAATCCCTCGGGCGTACATGGAGGCGACATCGCGGGAATATCTAAGGCTCTGCCCTATTTGAAAGAGCTCGGAATTACTGCAATAGAGCTGACTCCCCTGTATGAATCCAACCAGTTCGTGCTCTCATACGAACGCTTTTCTCCCACTTCTCATTATGATGCCGACCCTCGTATCGGTACGCTTGAAGAGATCAAGAATACAATTAATCAGTATCGGGACAATAACATAAAAGTAATCCTTACGGCAGTGCTTCACAAGGCGGGCAACCAGCATCCTTTGGCTCAGAACCCTCCTCAAAATGACTGGATAGTAAAGCGCGATGGGGTGGCTTTAGAAAAACCTAAGCATTTTTTATATGCCGACAGCTATGCTTCACCCGAAGATATTGACAGACACGCTTCTATCTGGGAATCCTTCGATATCCCTTCATTCAACCAGAACAGTCAGGAGCTTAGGCGATATCTGGTTCAGCACCTTATTTGGTGGGTTGAAACCTTGCATCCCGACGGGCTTAAAATTGACCATTCGCAGCTCAATACCACTGCGATGCTAAGCGAAGCGACCAACGCGCTTAAAGCGGATTTTCCCAAGCTCAACCTTATTTCAGCACCGGCCACAAACAATGTCGTGCATAACTGGTATTGGATGACCGGCATTGATAAGTTCAAATTCACTCACCTCACCGACGCCCCCCTGAATATGGCCTTTAGCGATAGCTTTGCAGAATTCACCAGGAGCTCTGATGCTCTTAAACCTATATACGAGACCCTTGCCTCAGATGTGATTTACGGGGATGCGCCCAACAAGATGATGTTTTTTGGTGACGACCATCGTTCGAGCCGACTCTTTACTCTGGCCGAGAAAGACCCCGCGATATTCAAGATATATATGGGCTTTTTGCTCACAACGCGCGGGATACCGGCGTTTTTATATGGAACAGAACTATTGCAGGAAGGGTATGTACTCGAAGGAAACGGGTTTGTAAGACGGGATTTTCCGGGAGGATGGGATAAGGACATTAGCAGCGCTTTTGATATGAGCAGCCTCACCAACCAACAACGGGAAGCTCATAAGTTTATCTCTGCAATCCTTCAATGGAGGCGAGACAATCCCGAGGTGATGGAAGGTTCTATGGTTCATTTTGAGCCGATTGAAGATGTTTATGCTTATATCCGTGAAGGACAAAGCAAAAAACTCTTGGTATTGATAAATAATCATCCCTCTTCGCCGCGACGCATCGGAAACACCAAGTTTGCAAGCTCTTTAGGTCAGTCTATTACCGTGAAAAACATTGTTACCGGAGATATGTCATCAGGTATAGGAAACCTTATACTTAGTCATAAAAGCATTTTGATTCTGGAAATTTCGGAGAACTGAAAGCCGCTTAGATTGCACCGATATCAATCAATCTGATAATGTGTTCTATCATCTTATCGTCTTCTTCGGCATTGTACTGATCTTTTAGATTAGCCCCAAAAATCCGCGCTATTCCTTGCCAAAAGAAAGCGGAAAGGCCTCCTTTGTAATGACGTATCAACTCATAGCCGGTATTGCCGGTCTCACGGTCTATCAGCCGAATCAAGAGCTTGCCCTGCGAGAAAGAAAGCTTACGCAAAGGAGCCTCAAACTCGGCAAACAGCTCATCTTCCGCCCTTTTCAGATATGCCTTTCTCCCCTTATCTGTAGGAATCTTTGCCAGATTGTCATTGATCTCCTTCAATTTAGCAGAGGCCAAACGTGCATAAGGAAGGGTTATTTTTATGTTCCTGACTAATCGGCTGTACTGAACCTGCTCGCGTTTGTTTTTAAACTCCCAGGGCTTGATAACAGTAACCTCGTTCAAAAGTTTATGAGGAATTGTGTCTCCATCAATAATACGCGATTTAAGATAGCCTCTGCGCGGAGCCTTACGCAAGGAATCAACAGCAGTTCCGGCTTCAACACTAAGCGGCTGCGCCAGTGTAATAAGGAGGAGTATTACTATTGAACTTAGTCGCATACAGGATGACAATTAGCATTATTGAAAAACAATAAAGCAAATATATCAAAAACTATTCCTTTATTTTACCAAACGGTTGACCAAAGCTGCCGCTTCCTGCAAAGTGGTAGCCGAATACACCTTCAGACCGGAATTGTCGATAACGGCCTTCCCCTCTTCTGCATTGGTGCCTTGCAAACGCACTATTATGGGCACTTTTATATTGCCCAGTTTTTTGTAAGCCTCAACAACGCCGTTGGCTACGCGGTCGCAACGCACTATACCGCCAAAAATATTAATCAGTACGGCTTTTACATTCGCATCATCCAGGATTATTTTAAGGCCGGCCTCAACAGTAGCTGCATTGGCTCCTCCTCCAACATCTAAAAAGTTGGCAGGCTCGCCGCCCGATAACTTGATAATGTCCATTGTCGCCATGGCAAGCCCAGCGCCATTAACCATACAACCAACATTGCCCTCAAGTTTAACAAAATTCAAATTGTATTTTCCGGCTTCTATTTCGGATGGCTCCTCCTCCGACAAATCACGCATCGCCAAAATATCAGGATGACGGAATAGAGCATTATCATCTATATCAACTTTGGCATCAACGGCAATTATTTTGTCGTCGCTACTTTTCAACACGGGGTTTATCTCGAATAAAGAAGCATCAACTTTCAGATAGGCAGCATAAAGCCTTTCGGTGAATTGCAAAAACTCCCCGGCTACTGCTCCTGAAAGTCCAAGATTCTGAATTATACGCTTTCCCTGAAACGGAAGTATGCCAAATCCGGGATCAATCTCTTCGCGGAAAATACGATGAGGAGCCGTCTCTGCAACCTGCTCAATATCAACGCCCCCATCCGGCGAGTAAACTATCACATTACGACCGCTTTGGCGATTCAGCAAAATACTCATGTAAAATTCGAGTTTGGAAGAAGGTCCCGGATAGTAAACATCCTGTGCCACTAAAACCTGATTAACCTTTTTCCCTTCAGGGCCGGTCTGATGAGTTATCAAAGTCATGCCCAACATCTTGCCTGCAACACTTTTTACCTCATCGAGTGTCTTGGCAAGCAAAACGCCACCTCCTTTTCCGCGGCCTCCGGCATGAATCTGAGCCTTTATTACCCAAAGGTGGGTGCCAGTTTCCTCTTGCAACTTTAGGGCTGCTTCAACTGCCTCTTCGGCAGTTGAAGCCACAATTCCTTCCTGAATTCTTACACCATTTTCCTTTAATATCGCTTTTGCCTGGTACTCGTGTATATTCATATCCGAACATATTTACAGTTAAGCGGGAATGATATCTTCAAGCTTTTGCTTAGAGATACCCAAAAGATACCCTTTGCTATCCCCATAATTAATGATTTATCTTTATATTTTTGCTTTCAAATTCAAAATATGCGTAAACTAAAGATTTCTGAGTTAAACAGATTAACACCCGAAGAGTTTAAACTTACGGAAAAACACCGCGTAGTCGCTATCTTAGACAACGTAAGAAGCCTTCATAATGTTGGAAGTATTTTCCGTACAGCCGACGCCTTGTGTATCGAATCAGTTTATCTGTGCGGCATTACGGCAACTCCTCCTAATAATGAAATTCATAAAACTGCCTTAGGCGCAGAAGACGCTGTTGACTGGAAGTATTTTGCCGAAACCACTGATGCTGTAGCCCAACTTAAAAAAGAAGCTTATATTATAGTCGCCGTTGAGCAAGCCGAAGGCAGCCTGATGCTGACAGACTTCCTAGCCCAAAAGGATGCTAAATATGCCCTGATTTTTGGCAATGAAGTAAAGGGTGTGCAGCAGCAAGTGATTGATTTATGTGATATATGTGTCGAAATTCCCCAATATGGCACCAAACACTCGTTCAACGTGTCTGTTTCTGCCGGAATAGTACTTTGGGAGGCCATAAAGCAATTGAAGAAAACGCCTTACGACAGATAAGGCAAATATGAAAAGATTTATTTGATTTCTAATTTGGAATAAGAATATGAAAAAACCACGTATCATATTTATGGGCACGCCCGAGTTTGCGGCTCACAGCTTAAAAACTCTGCACTCTGCCGGCGCAAATATCGTGGGAGTGGTAACTGCACCCGATCGTAAGAGTGGCCGCGGAATGAAGCTTAGCCCATCCGCAGTTAGCGAAACAGCTACAGAATTAAATTTGCCTACGCTTAAGCCGGAAAAACTTAAAAATGAAGATTTCCTAGCTGAATTGAAGGCTCTTAAGCCCGATATTCAGGTGGTCGTTGCCTTCAGAATGCTCCCGGAAATGGTATGGAATCTCCCCCGATTGGGAACCTTTAACATACATGCCTCACTCTTGCCGCAGTACAGGGGCGCCGCACCAATAAACTGGGCGCTGATTAACGGAGAAAAACAAAGCGGCGTTAGCTCCTTCTTCTTAAGCCATGAAATCGATACCGGGAATGTTATTTTCCAAGAGAAGATTGATATTTTACCCGATGATGATGCCGGAACTCTGCATGATAAACTCATGCTGCTTGGCGCGGAACTTATGCTTAAAACAGTAAACGCTATAGCAGATGGCACTGCTAAGGCCTATCCTCAATCTGCCCTCGAGGCCGGTGAAGTACTCAAAACAGCTCCTAAAATATTCAAGGACGACTGCCGTATTGACTGGAATCAGCAATGCATGTCCATTCATAATAAGATACGGGGCCTAAGCCCCTACCCTGCTGCATGGACAGAGATTTCAGCACCCGGCACCGAGCCCTTGATGTTAAAGATATTCCGCACCAAAATTGCAACTGACAGTCAAAACCTGAAGCCCGGAGAAATATTTAGCGACGGGAAAACTGTTTTGAAAGTAGGCACTGCCGACGGCATACTGCAAATTGAGGAGCTGCAATTGGCCGGCAAAAAACGGATGCCGACAAGCGACTTTCTTAGAGGCTACAACTTGCAGCCCGCAACTCAACTAAGTTGATTTATCCTGTTCTATTCCCGGCAAACCGGGAATAGAGCAGGAAATACTTTTGTCCGGTAAAAGCGATTAGATTTCGAGCGAAGCGAGAAATCTATAAACTAAGTCGTTTTGAAATGATTACCGGACATCAGTGAGCAGGATATACAACAGGAAGCTTTTGTTGAAGGTTTTATCGGCCAATTTTTTATATTTGTGATGCGAGAGCGAAGAACTACCTAAACTCTCCCTAATAATGCAGATAAGCTATTTTACCATGCAAAAAAGATTTTTTATAATTACTCTGAACTTAGTTCTGCTAATGATATTGGCATCGCCCGACCTTCAGGCGCAACGCATTACCCGTCAGCAATATATCGAAAAATATAGCGATTGGGCCATAGAAAACATGAAAGAGACAGGCATTCCGGCATCTATTACCCTGGCGCAGGGCATACTCGAATCGGCATCCGGAAACAGCAAACTGGCTAAGGAAGACAATAACCATTTTGGAATAAAATGCCATACCGACTGGAAGGGAGAACGCGTATATCACCATGATGACGCCCGCAATGAGTGTTTCAGAAAATATAAAACTCCTTTCGAATCATTTAAAGATCATGCCGAATTTTTAACCTCACGCGAGCGCTATTCTTCTTTGTTTGAACTTGCCACTACCGACTATAAAGGATGGGCTCACGGCCTACGCAAGGCCGGTTATGCCACTAATCCTCAATATGCTCAACTTCTGATCAGGATTATTGAAGATGAGGAATTATACCGTTTCGACCGGGATATTAGCGAGAAAGCTAGAAAATCAAATCGCGAACTGCAACGCCAAAGCTCTTCTTCAGATTTAGTTATCAATCCCTACGACACCCGTGAGGTGAAATATAATAACGGCGTGAAATATATAGAACTGAAAGAAGGTGATTCCTTTAAAAGCATTTCTGATATTTTTAGTCTAAAAGCATGGGAGCTGCCTCATTACAACGATTTGCCCGCGAATGCGTCTCTCGACAAATACAGCATTCTCTACATTGAAGCTAAGCGCAGAAATGCCCATCCCGACCACAAAACTCATGTTGTCAAAAATGGCGAAACAATGCACGAAATAAGCCAGCAGTACGGAGTAAGACTTAAGAGGCTTTACTACTTCAATAACATGGAAGAAGGCAGCCAGCCTGAAAACGGCGAGCGCCTGAACCTGCGCAAACGCCTGAGACAGTGAAAAGAAGTTAGGAGTTTGGAGTTATGAGTTATGAGTTATAAGTTATAAGTTATGAGTTATCAGTTATGAGTTATCAGTTATGGGTTATGAGTTTTAGCGGTTTAGCAGGATAGCAGCTTAGCTTGTTAGCGGGAAAAAGACAAGATAGAGGGTATAAGGTGGAGGGGAGGTAGTTATGAGTTATGAGTTATAGGTTATGAGTTATAGGTTATGGGTTATGGGTTATTAATTATGGGTCAATGTCGTTTAGTTAAGAAAATAACACCCCTTTCGGGGCTTAGCCAGAGGGCTAAGGCTTGCCCCAGCCCGTTACGGTTTTTACAAAAGAGAAATTCAGTAAAGCAGCATGGAAAAGAAAAATATTGAGATAAAACTGTCAATGTACAAGCCCGGCGAGGAACTTGGCGAAGAGGTACAGAAAACTATTGACGCGGCAATCGCGGCAGCAGCTAATTCTTACGCCCCCTACTCGGGATTCAACGTTGGAGCGGCTGTGCTTCTTGAAAACGGCGAAATAATCAGCGGTAGTAATCAGGAAAATGCAGCCTATCCTTCCGGACTTTGTGCTGAGCGGGTTGCGCTATTCTGGGCAGGGGCTCACTATTCTCATCTTGCCATAAAAATAATGGCGGTAGTAGCTCTAAAAGATGGCAAAATAGTGGCCGATGCTGCTGCTCCCTGCGGCTCATGTCGTCAGGTAATTAATGAATCGGTCGCCCGTCAAAAGATGAGTTTCCCGCTCTATATGGTAGGTGCAAACAGGGTTATAAAAGTTGATGATGCCAATGATTTGTTACCACTGTCATTTGGCCCCTCCAGCCTTTAATCTCCAATTTCTTTAAGTACACTTTCAACCTCTTCCTGAGTTTGAAGCAACTTCTGACGACATATTCGGATAAGATCAGACACGCGTTTTACCTTAGCCGACATATCATCAACATCAAGCTCTTCACGCTCCATCAGACCTAATATCTGTTCTATTTCAGCAATAGCCTCCTTGTATGTTACTTTTTCCTTTGCCATAAAATACTTACTTTTTATTTATTTCGGCGGCGGGGACCGTGAAACGTACCGTAGTGCCCAATCCGACCTCGCTTTCAACAAATATTTGACCTCTGTTAATTTCAACAAACTCCTTGCATAAAATCAGGCCCAGACCTGTGCCCTGCTCATTAAAGGTCCCGACAGTAGTATGCTTCTCATCAATTTTAAAAATGCTCTCCAGTATCTCTCTCTCCATTCCAACCCCGCGATCGTTGACCATCACTTCAATCATACCCTCACTCTTCCTGTGAGCACTTACATAAATAGTGCTTCCAAGCTTAGAAAATTTAATAGCGTTAGCGATTAAATTGCGTAACACCGTAGAGTAAATATTAGCATCAGCATAGGCTTCAAGACCACTATCCATCTTAAGGGCAATCACTATATCCTTCTCCTGAACACTTATCCTCTGCAAATTAACAACATTGGAACTAAGGATATTGATATCAATCTTCTCAGGATTATAGGCTATCTTGCCCGACTGCGCGCGCGACCACTGCAAGAGGTCGTCAACCAGAGTATATAGCCTTTTGGAAGAGTTAAATATCTGCCTGCTATGATACTGAACCTGCTCGCTATTCAAATTTTCAGCCTGAAGCATAAGCATCTCCGACAGTCCCATCAACGAGTTAAAGGGACTTTTCAAGTCGTGAGCAACAATGGAAAAAAACTTATCCTTGGAGTCATTTGACTTTTTTGCTTCATCCAAAGCTTCCAGGCAAGTGTGCAAACGCGCCTTCACTTTCCTGTTTCGAATTATTAGAAAAACACAAGCTCCCGACACAAGCAATATTACAACCACCGGTAAAATAATGCTCATAAATAGAGTCTAATATTTAGCTACTTACAAAGGTAAATTTATAACTATTCCTTCAATTTATATCACTCATTCACCGGAAATTGCCCCGATGATTTGACTTCGCTGATAAGCTTACCGTCTCTGAACTCAGTTTCAAGTACATCGCCACTCTTCAGACCGGCGATGGTCTTAATTGCCAGTCCGCCAACCCTGGTAATTGAAAATCCCCTCTTTAAGACCTCTACCGGATCATTGAGTTTGTTGTTTCTTTCTAATAAATCAAGCTTCACGACAGCATGTTTGAGCATTGCAGTGGCTGCACTTTGAAGCTTGTCAGAACTTCGTTGCAGCCTTTGAGCTTCAGACTCAGTCTTACGCGCAAAAAGCTGCCTGCTGCGCCAGGATTGCTGCCTTAAAAGATGCCCCTGCTTCTGAAGGTATAAATTAAAAAAACCGGGAAGCCTGGTGGCTACATTTATCAAATAGTGGCGACTTCCTGTCAGAAGCTTGTTGGAAACGCTATGCAACTGATAGGAATATCTCTCAACTTTGCCCTGATGAACGGATAGACGGGCGCGCGCTATCTGAGTCAAAGACCTGCCATAGCTTCCCAATTGCTCTAAAACACGTGCCGCTCCCGATATTATAAATTCCGCCACGGCAGTGGGAGTTTTGGCGGAAGTGTGAGCAACCATATCAACAACTGAAACATCCCGCTCGTGACCTATGCCGCTAATAACCGGCAAAGTAAACTGCGCCACATTATAAGCCAGCCAATAATCGTCAAAACACAACAAATCAAGGGAAGCGCCTCCTCCCCGGATAATCGCCACGATATCAAACAAATCACTATGAGCATAAATCTTATCCAGAGCCTTAACTATGGATTCAGGAGCTTTGTCGCCCTGCATTATCGCCGGGAAGAGCTTATAGTAAAACTTTATCCCGTAGCTGTTAGAAAGCAGCTGATCAACAAAATCGCCATAGCCAGCGGCTGTGGGCGATGATATGATGGCTATTTTTTGAGGAACTATGGGCAGGGGCAGCTCCTTATTCATATTCAGAACGCCTTCTTCTTTCAATCTTCTTATCACCTCCAGACGCCGCTGCTCCAAATCGCCCAGAGTATAAGCGGGATCTATGTCCTTGATATTAAAACTTAAGCCATAAAGCTCCTGAAATTCAACGCTGCCCTGTACCAGCACTTTTATACCATTCGAAAGGGGACGCTTGGCCACCGACTCAAAATAAGCCTTCAGTGTACGATAAGTATAACTCCAAATGGTAGCTCTTACGCGCGCCACAACCTGGTTGCCATTCTCATCTTTCTCAACCAAATCGAGATAACAGTGTCCGTTGCCATGCTCCCGCAATTCAGCAATTTCAGCCCTCACCCACAAAGACCCCGGGAAGGATTCATTTAAGGCGTTCTTTATCCTCTTGTTAAGTTCAAATAGCGAAATTGTCTGTACTGCCATTATTGCTCACTCTTTAAAAGTCCGGACTATTGCCTCATCATATAAGAATCCGGGTCGTTGCGATAATCTTCAGGATCTTTTATTCTACCCCTGTTCTTCTCAAACTCGCGAAAACGCTCGTCCTCACGACGTTCTAACAACTCTTGTTCGTCGGCAACTCCATTCTTATAGTTCAAACGATATTCCTCTTTTCCAAAGGAGTCAAGAAAAAACCAGGGACCGTCCATCTTGCCCTTATTGTACCTGCCAAATACTTCCTGGTGGCCATTCTCATAATAAACAGTGTAGGCTCCGTGAAGCTCACCATCCTCATAAGAGGCCGTCAGACGTTTAGACCCCGAAGGATACCAGATGATTTCCGCCCCGTGAAGAACGCCTGCCCGCCACATCCTTAAAGAGGCAGGGCGCCCACTCTGGTAATATGAACGCGACTCACCATCTTTAAGATTGTTCTTATAATTCTCTTTCGTAAGCAAATCACCCTTACTATTATAAAACCGCCACTCGCCGGTTTTGTCGCTACCTATATAGCAACCTTCAGCAACCTTCAGGCCATTTTCATCAAAGAGCTCACCCTTGCCGTTGACACCCTCTGCATCATATACAACCCGCGCCATTAGCTTGCCTCCGGGGTGATAACGCAGCATTTCGCCAACTGGTTTGCCATCCAAAAAGTTGGCACGATACATCAGCGTACCATCTGGATACGTTTTCTCCCAAGGCCCTTGCCGCAGTCCGTTCTCATCGCTCCGGTTAATAGCGCCTGACGAAGTAAAATCATCCTGTGCAACAACTCCTCCGGCAGCAATAATAAACAGCCCCAACAAAACGGCATATACTCTAACTTTCATTCTTTAACAGTTTAATTGTGTTCCCAATATTAAAACCAATAAAAGTACAAAATATTATCAATCTTAGAGAAATTTCAACGATTTGGCTTTAAAAAAGCAGAGATACAGGCTCTATCCTGAAAAGTAGCACTGAACAAGAATGCGGTGCATCGAGCGAAGTCGAGATGCGGTGTATCGAGCGGAGCCGAAATACGATGCTTGTCGAAAGATCGCCGGGTAGTGGCGACAGATGATATTCCTATATATTATGCTCAGTTGTTTATATCTATTCGATTTAGGCCTAATTTGTCAAGAATTATTTCACCTGAATCTGATTTATCAAAAATAAAACGAATTGTATTTATCTCTGATGGTTCAAACTTCACGTTCTCTTTCACAAGTTCACAAAAAGGCACTTCCACATACTGTAATACCCTTTCCACAGGTTTATTCTTGGCTAAAGTGAAAAAAAAATCCGTTTTAGTTAGCTTTGTTCTTAACGGAGGTGGCAATATTCTAAAACTGCTAAATGCTTTTTTTACTATTGCGTTTTTTGTAACAAATTCTATTGTAAAATCGACAGAATCAATAGTATCATTATTATTGCAAATAAAGAAAAAAAAGTTACTATATGAGACACTATTGAACATGCTATCTGCAATATGGATTGTGTACTGCGAAGGGCCTAGTAATGTTGTATCTTTTTTATCCCAGCCTATATATACCCCGCAATTATGTTGTATATTAGCCCGCAATAAAACCGAGCAGTAAAATAAACAATTAAATTTGTACTGC
>ENA-UOOK01001189-UOOK01001189.1-fermentation-metagenome-genome-assembly--contig:-NODE-1189-length-34612-cov-4.393726_pt1 | contig 34612 bp, 29 predicted proteins | sample MGYA00245777_ERZ724023 | MGnify/ENA primary metagenome ERZ724023 (study PRJEB28704, sample SAMN03018312) | fermentation metagenome | biome: anthropogenic terrestrial biome; feature: soil; material...
CTTTCCCTACACGACGCTCTTCCGATCTATATTAATAAAATTGTCATTGATAACAATAAAGCAATAATAAAGACTATTACCGCAATACCTACATCTAATGGAATGATACCTAAGAGCATACCAGCGGCTGTATTTACTCCTTTTCCACCTTTAAATTTTAGAAAAACAGGCCATATGTGTCCTATTACTGCAGCAATACCAGCGAAAATTTTAACTAAAGTTGTATCTTCAAAATAAGTAAGAGATCCTAAATCAATTCCATCTTTTACTATCCAACCAGCTATAAGAACCGCAAATAGTCCTTTTAAAATGTCGATGATTTGAACTATGATTCCCCATTTTAGTCCCATTATTCTCAAAGCATTAGTAGATCCCATATTTCCACTACCTTTGTCTCTGATATCAAAGCCAAAGACCTTTTTGCTAATAATTACCGCAGTAGGGATTGAGCCTAATAAATAACCAAGAATAATAGCTATAATAACTTTTATAATTGTATAGTCCATAATATACTATATTTCTTAATTTAATAATATAGATGTAACGTAAAAATATTAATAATTATTTTAAACTATTAAATAAATAATAGAAAAAAATTAAAACTCAATATTTATAGAAATATGATGTGATAATTTCTGGTATGAAATATAATCTGAACCTAGAGAATATTCAAAGCTTATTGGAATACTAATAGTATTAATAAATGGTTTAATAGCAACTCCAGCTCCCCAAGTATTTAGAGGTAATATTTTTGCTTCGCCATTATTATTACCAAAAATTTCCATTCCAGCTCTAAATGCAATTATACTATGAGGAGAAAATTCAGTTCCTATCAAAATAGATGGATATTTAGTGTATTGATAATAATGTACATCTAAATCAAATGCAATATATCTATTTGTATGATAATTTAATACTTCTTTTTCACCAGTAATTGTATTTCTTGTACCTTCTGAATAAGAATTATCAAATGGAATTTCAAAACCAATTCCGGCACGTATAGAATATGGTATTTTAGACTGTTCTTTAATTCCATCGTCATATGAAGCATTACTAAAAATATTTTGTAATGTTAGACCAAATGTAAATAGATTCATTATGTTAAATTTTGAACCAATATCTACAGCGTAGCCATTCATTGATCCGGAAATACCGTATAATGAATTTGAGATATATTTAAAAGTAGCTCCTAAAGAGGCAAACTCTAAATTATATGCACCGCTTACTGAAAGAGCATAATCAGTGGAACTGATATTTTTAATCGCTACACCTCTCTGATCTCTCATAGTAAAATCACCAGAGCCATATATATTTATTCCTGCACCTATTGAGTAATTGTCGTTAAGTTTTTGACCATAAAATAGGGTATTATGACTTCTTCCAATATCTAGTAATGAGTACATACCATTAAAAGTTGGTGAGAAATTTAAATCTGATAGCCCAGCAGGATTATAAAAAACAGATAATGGATCATTTGAAATAGCAGTAAATGCACCTGACATACCAATAGCTCGAGCACCCACATTCCTTAATAAATATGAATTAGAATATCCACCCCCGTTTGATTGGGAGAAAAGGCTAATATTAGACACTAGTACTAATATTACAATGCATTTATTTATTAATTTGAAGTAATAGATGTTATTTTTCATACCTATTTAGATTTTATAAACTTTAGATCGATTTTGAGCTTTTCACCCTGAATCCGTAGGATATATGCACCTCTGCTAAGCAAATTTGACTTATTTATCAAATGATTATCTTCTAAATTAGTATATTTGCCATCGAAATCATCAATTACAGATTTCCCGAGCATATTCCAAACCGAAATTTTAATATTTTGCTCTTTATTTTTGAGCTTTAAGTTAATTAAAATGTCGCCGTTGGAGTTCTCCCACAATTTCAAAGTGTAATCAGCTGTATCAACATCGACAAAAGTCTGTTTTACATTATTTTTATTTACAGTTATATTTTTATCAAAATTTGTGCCATCTGCTAAAAATAATGCTTTATCTAAATGATTATTATGAAAATATGATTGATTTGATTGATTAAAGTGATAAATATTATTAATAAGTGAATTATTAGAATAAACATTGAATGCACCAATAATTATTGAAATTACTATGAAATATACAATATTTATTTTATTTTTCATCATAGAAATGATTATTGAAAGTTATATTAATAATATTAATTGAAAGACCTTATAATTGATACGTAGCAAAAGCTATATTGTTTTATTAATTATTCATTTTTATTGATTTTTTCAGCAAGTTTTTCAATTTCCGATTTATTGTTTTCTAATTTGTTTATTTTCTTTTTAGCATTGATTGTATTAGAGTTGATTCCTTTTAGATTCTCTGAATCTGTATTTTCGTTGATATTACTAATTTTTTCAGATTTTAAGTCTTGCTGTTTTTTTTGTAAAGAAAGGGCTAAATCTAAATTAGGATTTTTCTTATACTTATTTTTTTCATTTTCTAATTTAGATTCAATGATTTGCTTATTTTTATTTTTTTCTAATATATTATCAAGTAATTTTAATATTTCTTGTTGATTTTCTTTATAGTTCTTTTTAATTGGTGTAGGAGATTTTGTCGAGTTTTCATTTTGCTTAATTTTAGTGCTATTTTTCAAATATTTTTGGAGAGCAGGATGAATTGGTTTTTCATTAGTAATATTATTTTGAAGTAATGATTCATCGATTTCGTTATAATTATTATTTTTTATTTTGTTTGGATATTCACTTTTATTAGAATAAGGATACTTATTTGTAGTTGTATTTTTACTTTGACTTGCTTTTAAATTTTTGGCTTGAAGTATATTTAATTGATTTTTTCTCCATTTCAAGAAAGTAGTAAATAGCATAAGAGTTAAGATGGCAATTGCAAAAATCACATACATTAATACTTTGTTATCAAAAAAGCTAGATTCTTTTTTAGCATTTAATGTAACAGAAGTATTTGAATTTTGTATTTTAGAAGTATCAATTTTTGTATCAGTTGTTGCAGAATCATTTGAATGATTTTCGATTGTAGCTAAATAGGAGAGAGAGTCATAGTTAGATGAGTCATTTAAGGAAATATTACTAATCTCAATTGAATTATACTGATTTGTCCCAGTAATTTCAGAAAATTTATTTAAATAAAAATCATTTTGCTTTGAATTAGATTCATTTTTATATATCTGAGCTAATGCGGAATAAATATCAGTTATGTTGGAATTAGAATTTGAAGCAATAAGTAAATTCTCTTTTGCAGATTTAATATCACCAGATTTTAATTGTAATAGACCTAAAATTGCAGCTGCATTAGGATAATCTTGTAAATTAATTTGTTTTAATTCATTATATGCGATGCTATAAATATTGTCTTCTAATGCAAGTAAAGCATTTCTATAATGTTCTTCATTCGAATTTAATTTATTCCAATCGAACACTTCTAAAAAAATTGAATTAGACATTTCCATTTTTAGAACTGTATAACCGCGAGCTTCTTTAAGATTTATAATTAATGAATTGTTTGCTTTGTTTACATTAACTTCCTTTATAATACCTCCAGAAGTAATATTAGCTAATTGAGGAGCAATTGAAGCATTTTTAACAATAAATTCAATTTGTTTTTTATCATCGCTAAGTTTAGTTGAATAGTCAATTTTATTACTCTTAAAATAAATTGTAACTCTATTTAAAGGATTAATTTTTGTAGACTGAATTAAATTTTGTGAGTGAACAAAATTAGTAACTATAAATAGCAGGATAAAAATTAGAGATAGTGTGTTTCTTATCATTTTTATATTGTTAAATGAAATATATTATTGATTGAAAATTAATTTAAATGTGGTTCCATTATTAAAATTGCTTTCAATATCAATTTGAGCATCGAATTCATTTATAAGAGAAATAATTTTAACAATTTCTACACTAATATCAGAAAATGAATTTTTAATATTATCTAAGTTTTCAAAATATATGCAATTTACATCGATAAATATAGCAATTTCTTGAATAAATTTATTGTGATTTATTTTAATATTTATCAATGAATTATTAACTTCTTTATTTTTATCTAAATTAATAATTTTTAATATAATCGAAGCAAAAGTACAAAAATTCCCTTTTATCTCTATATCTTCATTAAGGAAATTAATTGTAAGATTTAGATTATTATCGCTTAAGAAATGATTATTAATGATTAAAATATCATTTAAAATTTCATTGATTTTGAATTTATTAGAAAAATTATTTTGGTATTTGTTGTATAGCGAATTAAGTGTTTTTATATTATTAATATGGAAATTATTAAGATCTTCTCTTGAATTAGAATCACCAATTTTATTTTTAATTAAATTATTATTTGCAAGAATAATTTGATTTGAATTAAAAATATTATTCACAATTAGATGGAGAATATCATTAGAATTATCTTGATTAATTATTTTAACATTGATAGAATTAATAAAATGAAATAAGAAAAATGTAAAAATTCTTGAAAGAACTTTCATTTCTTCATTTTTAGCAAGCAAATCATCTTGCGTAGCATTAGTAATTGAAATAGAAAATCCAATGATTTTTAAATTATATTCCAAAGGAACTATTAAAAAATTATATTTACTATCAAAATTTGATATGTTGTTTAAATTTGGAATTAAAGATATATTATGAGTATTTTTTACGAAATCAAATATACCTCCCTCTTCTAACTGTTCGATATTATTTGTAATTTCGTTTGATTGATTATTTTCAATTATATCAGTCAAAATATCATTATTTTTATATAAATATATTGAACTTTCAGTAAATTGGATACCATTTAATACAAAGTCGACAAAAGCTAATAAATAATCATGTAAATTATTGATTAGAAGCATTTTTTCTACTAATTCATAATAAATTTTACAATTATTAAAAGTAAAATTATGATTAATATTTGTAATTTTATCGGACATATTTTTTATTTTAATATACGGTAATTTCTATATAAAGTATCTAATTTAATAAAAATTATTCAAAAATAAGATATTTATTTAAAATTAAAATGATTTAATTTAAATATTATAAAATAAATTACCAAAATAAACTTTAATCATAATAGAATAATTTAAAAATGAAATTAATTTTAAAAGATAAATGGAATGAAATATGAAAAGTAAGATAATTCTAAGTGCGTTAATATTATTGATTTTTACAAATATCACTAAAATAAATGCCCAATGGTATGTGATGGAAACTCGCGCTGATTCTCTCGTTCAATTAGGGATAAATGATATTTATAATGTGGATTTTGCTTCTTGTGAAAAGATATATAAGCAAATCCAAAGAGAATATCCAGGAAACCTCGCAGGACTATTTCTTGAAGCTACTAGCGACTGGTGGAAATTACAATTGAATTCAACTACTCGCCAATATGATAGACAATTTATGAATAGCATTAATAAAGTGATTAATAAATCTCAATCTGTAATAGACACATCTAAATTTGATTTAGGAGCTATTTTCTTTAAAGCTGCCGCCATTGGTTATAGAGCAAGATATTACTCTATAAGAGAACAGTGGGTAAATGCTGCAATGGATGGGCATACAGCATATAAATTAATGATAGAGGGGTTAAAATTAGCTCCAAACAATAGAGATATGCTCTTTGGTGTGGGATATTATAATTATTTCTCTCAAGTCTTGCCTGAACAGATGCCTATTATTAAACCTCTAATATCTTTTATTCCAATGGGAAATAAAAAAGTTGGAATAAAGCAAATAAAAGCCTCATCTGAAAGCGCAAGATATGCTGCGGTTGAAGCAGAGATTGTACTATTACAAATTTATTATCAATTCGAAAAAGATTATGATAACGCAATTGAAATTGCAAGAAGTTTGCACAAAAAGTATCCAAATAATCCATACTTTTATAAATATTTAGGAAGATTAACTTATATTTTATCCTATTTCAATGAATCAGAAAAAATATGGTATGATTTGCTTAAAAAAGGTAGCAAAAGGACTTATGGTTATGATGACTTATTAGCTCGAGAAGCGATGTACTATTATGGTGACATTTTATTGAACAAAGGTCAATATGACAGAGCTTTAAAATATTTGACTTCAAGCAGTAAAATGTCAAATAAGGTAGATGATGAATCTTCAGGATTTGTAACTTTATCAAATTTAAAAATTGGAATGATTTATGATAAGAAAAATAATAGAAAAAAAGCTTTAGAATATTATAATAAAGTAGAATCTGCAAAGGATTATTTAGGTTCTAAAAGTAAAGCAAGACAATATATCCAAAATCCATATAGATAATGATTAAAAAACATATATTTAATATCTTTATTCTTTTATTATTAAGCATCACACCTTCTTTTGCTATAAATGATTTTGTAGTAAAATTAGGAATTGATGTTTTATATGAAAGCAATTTTGAAATAATTAAAAATAAAAATGTAGCTCTTTTAGCAAACTTATCAAGTAGAACTCGATTCGGCGAACAAACTGCTGAAATAATGGCTAAAAGTAATCGCTTTAAATTAGTGAAGATTTTTACTCCTGAGCATGGCTATTATTCGATTATCCCTGCTGGAAAAGCTGTCAATGATAATGTTATTTTCGGAATTAATGCTATTTCGCTTTATGGCAAAGATAGGAAACCTTCACCGGAATTGCTTAAAAATGTAGATATTATTGTTGTAGATATACAAGATGTTGGAATACGGTCTTATACATATATTAGCACGGTTTATAATGTACTTGAAGCAGCAGCAGAGAATAATATTAAAGTGATTATTTGCGATAGACCAAATCCTTTAAGCGGAAATCTTGTAGATGGTAATGTCTTAAAATTAAATAATAAGAGTTTTATTGGCATAGCACCTATACCTTATATTCATGGATGTACAGTGGGAGAATTAGCAAACATTTTTGTAAATGAAAAGTATATTAATTCTGCAAATAAATTAGATTTTCAAATCATTAAAATGGAGAATTGGGATAGAGATTTCACTTGGGAACAAACTGGACTCACTTGGTATCCGACTTCTCCAAATATTCCTACTGTAAATGCAATTAGAGGAGCTGCTTTATTAGGTGTGTTCGGGGAATTACGAATATTTAATATTGGAATAGGTACTTCATTACCATTTCAATATTTGTTTTTTACAAATCCAAATATTAAAATCAATGAAAAAATTTTTGATTTAGACGAAAACGGAATTATAATAACTAAGCTATATAATAGTTCTATCAATAATTTGCCCGGTATCTTGCTTAATTTTGATGCTGAATATTCTCCTAGATTATATACATTTGGATTCAAAATATTAGGAATGTTGCTCGAACAAAAACCAAATTTCATTGCAATTACTAAATTAGAAGATAGGGATAAAGAAATGTTTATTAAAGCTGTCGGAAATAGCGAAATATTCGATGAAATAACAAATTTCAGAAGCACAGATCTACTATTAGAAAAAGTAAATGAAGGGTTAGTACAATTTCTTAACATGAGATTAAGATATTTATTATATTAAAAAGTAAGAAAGGAAATTCATGTGGTTGGCATAGGAAATGATTTGCATAGATTAGAAGAAAATAATCCATTGATTATCGGAGGTATCGAAATTGAATCTGATTTGGGTTGTGTAGCACATAGCGATGGAGATGTATTAATTCATTCTTTAATTGATGCTATATTGGGGGCTTCAGGAATGGGCGATATTGGTGAATGGTTTCCAGATAATGACCCAAAATATAAAGGTTGTAATAGTTGCGATTTACTAATTGAAGTTTTAAAAGAGATTGATAAGAAGAATTTTAAAATTCAAAACATTGATGCAATAATAATTCTTCAGAAACCTAAGCTATCAAAATATAAAAATTCAATTAAGGAAAATATCGCTGATTTATGCAAAATACCGTATGAGAAAGTGAATATAAAAGCTAAAACTGGAGAAAACATTGGTATTATTGGAGATTCCCTTGCAATTGAAGCACTTTGTATAGTTGAAATTAAGTAAATTATAATTTGATAAATGAGATTATTTAAATATATATTAATCATTATTTTTTCCTTAAACGGTCAAATGATCGCCGAGGATGTTTATCAAAATACATATTTAATTTCTGAAAAATATCCTATCGGGATATTTGGAAGTATAAACGACAATTTATATTCTATTACTAATACTTTAGGTTCAAATACTAATTACCTTGTAATTGAGAATAAAATAAAAGGTAGTAAAATCCAAATAAAATTAAAAGGTGATGTATTAGCAAAAACAATTATTGACAATAATATATTTTTATTTTCTAATCTAAATGATTCTCTTTTAATCAATACTTTTGATTCTTTAGGTAATGTAATCAAATCTTATATTTATAATTTAAATAATATTGATAAAAATGAGTTTGTTCTTTGTGATTATGATTCTACTTCATTTCTTTTCACTATAAATGAAGTATTATACTATTTTAACAGAAATACAGGTGATTTTAATTTACTTTCTGAATCGATTTTATCAGCAAAATTGATGAAATCTGATATTTATTATATAAAGAATAATCAAAACGGAGCTGGTTTATTTAGATATAGGAAAAAGAAGGAAGAAATAATAAATTCCAAAATTAATTTATTAAACAGTCCTAAAATGCTAATTTCTGACAAAAGCATATATATTATTTCAGGGATTAAATTTGATAATACTAGCGAAATTATTGAAATTAATATCCAAAACGGTCAAATCAAAAATAATTGGATAGATGCAAATATTGATAATTTATATGTCGTAAAAAATAAATTTGATATTGTTTTTATAAAAAATGATAATAAAACATTATCAATTGTTGAATATAATATTATTGATAATAAAATTTTGAAAGAATTACCAATAAATGATAATTCAAGTTTAATTAAATTTGCTAATGGAAAATTCGCAAATTATGCAATTTTCAACAATATGATCCTCTCATTTGATTCTGATTATAATATTTTATCTAAGGATTATATTCAAATAACTAATGATTTGGAAAATATTGATTTTTTATTAGAATATAATAATTCTTTGATATTGTCTAACTCTAATAAATGTATCTTTTTGTCATTACACAAAAATAAATATTGGAGATTACAGAATATTTATGAAAATTTCGGTAAATATCTGATACCAATTATTTTATTTTTATTATTGGTTTTTCTTTTTCGTATTTTTATGCAACAAAAGCGATTATTAAATATTTTCATCAACGAAAATACCGGAGGAGCTACAATCATACTCGATAAAAATGGGAGAATTGGAAAATTAAACAAAAATGCAATGCAACTTCTTGAAATAGATGCAAATTTTAGCAAAAGAAAAAAATATTCTTATTATTTAGTTGATGAATTCACATATCAATTGAAATTATTTATTGACAAATCTTATACTTTTAAAGAAAGTTTTTCACAAAAATTAAATTTTAGCGAAGGGAATATTAATCAAGAGTGGATTTTCTCGAGCATTCCATTAAATAAAATTATGGGTAAATTCGACGGATTATTAATAAAAGGAGTTAATATTACTGAAGAATTAGAGAAAAATAGATTATATAATTGGTCACAGCTAGCTCACGATATGCAAACAAACTTGACTACTATTCGATTAAATACAGAACAGATTAAATCTAATACTAAAAGTGAGGAAGAACGCACTAGCAAAATTTTAAATCAAGTAAATATTTTAATTCAAAGAGTACGCGACATTGTAACCGTTGGCAGAACGAACGAATTAAATCTATTAGAATATGATTCTGCAGAAATTTGCAAAGAAGTTATGAATGAGTTTGATAAAACTACATTTCCTGATGTTGTTTTTAAATTAGAAGTTAGTAGCTTCAAAATGAAATGTGATAAACCAAAGATGATTAGAGCAATTAGAAATGCAATTGAAAATGGTATAAAATCAATGAAAGATAATAAAGGTGAAATAATATTAAGTAATTCGTTAGATGCAAAATATTATTACTTTATTATTAAAGACTCCGGAATAGGAATGGATAGAGAAGTTCAGAAAAAGATGCTTACTCCATATTTCACAACAGGAAGCAAATCTGGAGGATTTGGAATTGGTACTATGATAATGCAGCACGTAGTGGAATTGCACGGAGGCGAGCTACAAATTAATTCAGAACAAAATATTGGCACTGAAATTAAATTTGCGATTCCAAATATCTACAAACCAAGAAAAGGAGCAAAAACAATAACTCGTAGGAAGATTACTTAATGGAAGAAAAAGGGAAAATATTATCAATTGATTATGGTTTAAAACGAATTGGAGTCGCTGTATCTGATGAATATAGAATTATTGCTAAACCTCTTATAACAATTATTAATTCAACGAATTCACATAATGAAATTATAAAATTAATTGAAGAATTAAAGGTGAATTTGGTTTTAATTGGTATTCCTTATCGAAATGATAATAAAAATGATAATCTGATTAAAAATATCAAAGAATTTGCAAATCAAATTCAGACTGCCACAAATATAGAAATTAAGTTTGTTGATGAATTTATGACTTCAAAAAAAGCAGTTGAAATTATGGTAACTAATAAAAAGAAAAAAAGTATTCGCAGACAAAAAACAGAAGTAGATAAAGTTGCAGCAGCTGTAATTTTGCAAGAATATTTAGAAAACAATTAATTAAAAATGAAAGCAATAAAATGAAAATAAAAATAATTATAATTATGATAATTGTTAATTGTGCTATTTTAATTTCTCAAGAGTCGAATAATTATAAATATAAAAAAAGTAGAATATATCATAGCATAATAATTCAACCTATTGAATATAGCTTGAAAGGTGCCAGCGATTCAATTATGGTAAATTTTCTTTTTCGAATTCATCATGATGAGTTACTTTTTATAAATGAAAATAATACACCAAAGGCAAAATTAAATTATAGTATAGCTCTTCGAAATGATGAAAACATAATTATCAAGAGATATACTTATAATGATACTTTATATTCTTCTAATTCTAACACAGTAAATAATAACTTGTATTACTTTAAAAATATTAATCTTTTGATTAGTAATAAAAATTATAAATATGAAGTTGAAATTGATCAAAAAGAACGTAGCAATTTATATAACAAAAAGGGCATAATTGAAGAGTTTGATGGCTATAGAAAAAATAATGGAATAGGTAATTTAATTTATACTTATACCTATAATGACAAATTATTTGCAAGTGTGCTTGATTCATCATTTGATTTTAGAACAGAAGGATTAAGTTTTTATATTCCTATTTATAATCCAGCAAGCAAACAATATAAATTTAACATTACGTCAATTCCACCTACAAAAAATATAGGTTTCAATATTAATCAACAGACAAATATTACTGATGAAGCAAGTTTAATTGATGAAATATTATCATTGAATAATCTTGGTAATAATGAAATTCAATTGATTAAAAATAATGATTCACCTATTAATTATTTGAAAATTGATTTAAAAAATTATAATTTATATCCGGGGAATTATATTCTTAGAATTGATAATAAAAGCTATAAATTTTCTATTGAATATTTAGAACAACCATCTTCATTAAAAAATATCGATTTTGCAATAAAAGCATTAAATTTAATTCTTAATTCAGAAGAAGAAAAAAAACTACAGGATACTGAAGATAAGTATAAATTTATTTTTAATTATTTTAAACCTCTTGATACTAGCCCTAAAACATTATATAATGAAGCTATGAATGAGTATTTTCGAAGAGTCGATTATGCTTATATAAATTATAGTGATTTTAACGAAAAAAATGGTTTTCTTACTCCTCGAGGTAGAATTTATATTCTTTATGGATTACCTGAAGATGTAGAATTAGAAAACAATCCTAATTACTCTATAGAACGGTGGATTTATAGCAAAATAAACAAAGAATTTGAATTTGAAATCAAGAATGGTTTATATAGATTATTAAAATAAATAATTTTAGATTTTAATAACTTATTATTTTTTTACTCGTTCATTTATATAATAACAATTATCAATTATATAACTAATTATGATTATGAACGTGAAATATCTTAAAATAGGGGTTATTATTTCATTATTTTTGGCTTTTCCAATTTTTGCTCAATTAAACTCAACATTTCCTAACATAAAATTACTTGATGTTAATGAAAAATCAGCTTATACGCCAAATATTGGAGAAAAAGTATTATTGATATACTATGTCGATCCAGATGTATATGAAATTTATACACCTATAGCAAATGAAGTTAAAAAAAAGAAATATCAATCAAAAGATTTTCAAAACATAGCAATAATGAATCTAAAAGACACTTGGGTACCTAATTTTTTGATTATGTCTGAATTAAAGAAAAGCCAAAAAAAAGATCCGGTGTCAAAAATTTTGATTGATAAAAATTATTCTTTCGCTAAAGCTTTAAATATCTCTATTCCTGATGATTCAATTGAAATTATAGTTGTTGGGAAAGATTCAAAAATTAAATTTATCAATTTTATAAAATCAGAAAAGGATGCTAAATCTATTTCAAACAAAATAATTGAAGCTATAGATTCAGCATTAAAATAAAGATATTAAACATATTTTTCCCTTAAATTTAATTATTAAATTTAAGGGAAATTTATTATGCAATTTTATATTATTCGTTATCTAGTACATCGTTCATCCATTGTAGATAACTTTCGTTTCCTTCAATAATTTTAGTGCTAATAATTTCAGGAACATCATATTGATGTAATTCGTAAATTCTATTTTCGATAAGTTGGAATTTATCATTTCTAGTTTTTATCATAATTAGATATTCATTCGATGTAGTTATATTATCTTTATAAACATACATTGAACTTACATTTGGAATAATACTACAGCATGCTGCTAAACGTTCAGTCAGCAAAATCTTAGAAATATGATTAGCATTTTCAAATGTATTAGTTGAAACATAAATAATACAAAATTCTTTTAAATTATCCATTTTTTTTTTAATATTGTGTTCTTAAAATTTTTAATATAAACGAATATCTAACTAACTAAATTTTAAAATGATTGAATTATTAATTTTTCATTTACATATAATCGGTGCATTATATGCTTTTACTAAGAATTGGCGAGAAGATAATTTGAAAAATGGAATAATGTCTATTTTGATAATCGGACTAGTATTCACCATAGGTTGGGCTCTAACTGGTCCAATTGCAAGAATAATAATGCCTACTTCTTGGGAATCAATGTATTTCAATAGAGATACTTTATCATTGATTTTGCTGTTAATTCCTGAAATATTTTTCTTTTATCATTTCTTTATAAAAGATAATGTAGAAAAAACAGAGGTTGATAATCAAATATAAAAATTCATAAAAATATCTGTTTACAAACTTTTGAAAGTCAATTTTTTATGAAAAAAATTATTTCTTCAATTTATAATGTTTTTGTAAATAAAAAAAATTCTAATTATGATGAAGGAACTTCAGAGATTTTCTATGTGAAATCAAAAGTAATTAGTATAGGCAATATTTGTGCAGGAGGTACTGGAAAAACTCCCCTAACGGAAACTATTGCTAAATATTTATTAGAGAAAGAAAAAATTGTAACTATTGCTGCAAAAGGCTATAAAGGTGATTTTAAAAGTGATTTATTAGTGCGAGACTATAAAAATTTATATTCATCTGTGGATGAATGTGGCGATGAAATGTTTATGCTTGCTCAAAACATTAATATTCCTATAGTTGTGAATTCTGATAAATATAAGGCAGCTCAGTATTTAGATGCTAAATTTTCACCTAATTTTATTATTCTTGATGATGGTTTTCAGCATAGAAAATTACACAGAGATTTAGATATTATTATTTTGGATAAAGATAGTATTTATAATCCTTTTATATTACCACAAGGACTATTAAGAGAGCCAATAGAAAATATTGATAGAGCTGATGTAATTTGTGTAACAGAAGATTTATTAAGTGATGAAAATTTTAATCAAATAATCAAACGATATACTACTAAAAATCAATTAATCGTAGGGCTTAAGACTATTATTATTGGAATTTATAATACTAAAAAAGAAAAGATTTCGATAAATCAACCTGTAATGCTGTTATCAGGTATAGGCATTAATAGTAAGTTTCATAAAAGTTGTAAAGACTATGGACTTACAATAAAGGGTATTATGGAGTATAAAGACCATTATAAATATACTTTAAATGAAATCAAAAGCATAGCTAAAATTGCCGTTGAAGATAATATTTATAATATTATTACTACTGAAAAAGATTATGTGAAATTATTACCTTTTATTAATGTTTTTATTCAAAATAATATAAAACTATATTATTTGAGAATTGAAACTGAAATTACTTACAATAAAGAAAAGTTATTTGATAAAATTATGAAGCTACAAAATGACCGAGATAATTAAAAATACAAGGAAAGTAATTGTTCAAATATTAAGCAACGAAGAATTAAAATTCGCTGATGAGTTAATCAATGAATTGGAGGGGATACCAATTAATGAAAAAATTGTACAATTAGCTTTCTGTATTGCAATTAAAAATTATTCTCAAGAAAAAAAAGATTTTATTATAAATCATTTTGGAATTGACATTAACAATAATTTAGAATTATTATATAGAATTGCAAATATATCAGTTCCAAATAATGAGAAAAAAATACAATCTCTTAGAGAAGTTTTTATTGAATTGTCAGGTGAATTGATAATAATAATTTTAAAACTATATGAGAGACTTGTTTTCCTTAAGACTTTATTTTCAAATAATGATAAAAATGAAAAATTTACTCCTGAATTAATTCAATTATCTAATGAATGTCTTAACTTATATTCTCCTATAGCACATCGATTAGGAATTAGGAAAATTTATAATCAAATGGAAAATATTGCTTTCCAAGTTTTATACCCAACACCTTTTAAAAAAATACACAATTTGATTGAAAAAAACAGAATTATTTATAATGAAAAGTTATTAAATACTAGAAAAATATTGTTAGAGCAAATGTCAGAAAGTAAGATCAATTGTGATATTCAATATAGAGTAAAGCAACCTTATAGTATTTATAAGAAGATTGTAAAACAAAATTCTGATATTAGTAAAGTATACGATTTATTAGCTCTAAGAATCATTACAGATAAAGTAGAAAATTGTTATTTAGCTCTTGGTATTGTTCATAGAAATTGGATCCCAATAGAGGAAAGATTTAAAGATTGGGTTACATTCCCTAAACCTAATGGATATAGATCTATCCAAACTACTGTGTTTTCAACGACAGGAGATAAATTTGAGATACAAATAAGAACTAAAGAAATGCATCAAGAAGCTGAATATGGAAGCGCAGCTCATTGGGCTTATAAAGAAAAAGTAAATACTGATGCAAAGTGGATTAATAAATTAAAAGAATTTTTAGAAAATGATGAATATTTTAATAACCCTCAAGCACTTGAAGATATAATTCAAAACGAATCTAAGAAAAAATATATACATATTCTTACTCCTAAAGGGGAGATTAAATCAATTTTAGAAGGAGCTACAATTTTAGATTTCGCAGGTACTATTCATACTGAAGTATTATATAAATGCACTGGAGGAAGAGTAAACGGGAAATTTGTAAAATTAAAAACAGAGTTAAAAACTGGTGATGTAGTTGAAATTATTACTAATAAAAATTCAAAACCATCGAGAGACTGGTTAAAAATTATAAAATCACCAACCACTCGCACTAAAGTCATTCAATGGCTAAAGAAAAATGAATCTACTCAGCTTATGGCTGATGGAAAAAGAGCTTTTGAGAGATTTAAGAAAGATAATAGGAAGAAAATTAATGATTTTGATGATGAAGCTAGCTTTAAAGAGAATTTATCTAAAATTGGTTATAAAAATACTGATGATTTTTACTCTGCTATTGGAACAAACTCTCTAAAATTAAATTTAACTTTATTGAGGAAACTTTACCCTAAGGCTTTTGTTAAAAAGAAAGATATTTCTCATAAAGAAAGAACGTTAAATAAAATTGAAGAAATTAGAGTAACAATAGAAGGGTTGAAAAATATACAAACTTCTTTAGCTAAATGTTGTAATCCAAAAGAAGGTGATATTATAATCGCTTATGTGTCAAGAAGTGGAATAAAAATTCATAGTATAGATTGTCAATATGTAACTGAATGTACAGACAAAGCTAAATTAAAAACTGCAAGTTGGGATTAATAAAATCACAAAAGAATGAAATTATAAATTTTCATCCGATTTATCAAACTTTACAGAAACTACTTTCGAAACTCCATCTTCCTGCATTGTTACTCCATAAAGAGTATCTGCAGCTGTCATTGTGCTTTTGTTATGTGTAACAATTAAAAATTGAGTATCATTACTAAATTGCTTTAGCATACCTAAAAATCTATCTATATTTTTATCATCTAACGGTGCATCGACTTCATCTAAAATGCAGAAAGGACTTGGTTTTACTAAATAAATTCCAAAGAGGAGAGCTATAGCAGTAAGCGTTTTTTCTCCTTGAGATAATAAATCAATTGAATGAGGTTTTTTCCCAGGAGGTCTGGCAATTATTTCAATATCACTTTCAAGCAAATTATCACCTTTTAATTCAAGATGAGAATCAGCTTCAGCAGAGAATAATTTTTTAAATAGCATTTGGAAATTTTCGTTAACTTGATCAAAAGTATCTTGAAATTTCTTTTCAGCAGTAGTATTTATTTCATTTATTGTTTCTTTTAGAATCTTTTCAGATTCATTTAAATCATTAAGTTGTTTATTATAGAACTTTTGCTTATCAGATTCTTCTTCAAATTGTTGTAAAGCAAGAAAATTTACGCTTCCTAATTGATTTAATTTTTCTCTAATATCTTTTAGTTCAGCTTTAGCTTCTGAGATTGAAGGGAGTTCTATTTCAGAATTGAAATATTTTTCCAGATCAAAATTATTTATATTAAAGTCATTTTCGGTATCAATATTTAATATATCAATAGCACGATTTGTCAAATTTTTGATATTTGTTATGACTTCGCTATATTTAATATCTAGCTTATGAATAGTTTCAGATGTTTTTTCAATAAATTGTCTTTTTATATTAATTTCATTCTTAAATTGTGTAGCTTCGTCGTTTAATCCATTTTTCTCACTTACGAAATCAATTAATTTATTTTCTAAAGTTATTTTTTCTTCATTCTTAATTTTTATATCATTTTCAAAATTTAAAATACTAGATTTCAGAGAATTTATATTGTTATTTATATCAATTCGTTCTTGTTCATAAGCAGAAATTTTATTATTAATATTTATATTTTCAATTTTATTTCTATTTTTTTCTTCTTTAGTTGAATTTACTTTTGCTTCAAACTTAATTTTATCTAATTCTGCTTGATAATACTTGTTTTCATCAGTTTTAAGTATCAATTCTTTTGCTTCGAAATCATTTTTAAAATCATTTAATTTAGATTGATTTTGCTTATTTTCAGCTTCATAATTGAGAAGTAAATTATTTAATTCATTTAATTCTAATTCAAGTTCATTCTGCTCTTGTGTGTATCTTATTGAATTGTTTTGATATGCTTCAATATTATGCTTAATAGCATCTTTTTTATTTTTATTTTGATTAATTAAATTTGTGATTTCTTGTATTTTCTTTTCATAAGATTTTATTTCATTGCTTATTTTGAAAATATCAATATTATTATATTTTTGAGTTATTTCATTTAATTGGATATTTTTCTTGCTAATTTCTTCATTTATTAATGAGATTTCTTTTTTTAATTTTTTGATTCTATCATTTTTACCTACTATTTGACCTTCGTTATTTAAAATTCCGCCAGCTTTTAATAAACCATATTTGCTTAAAATTTCTCCTGATAATGTAACTGCTTTAGAAGCCAGATCATTTTCAATAGCATATTTTGCAGTATCTAAATTTTCGACAATAATAGAATCACTTAAATAATTACTTAAGAAATATTTAATATTATCTTCTGCTTCGATTAATTCAATTGCAAATCCAAATATTCCATTTTGCTCAGGTAATTTTTTTAAATTTGATTTAATATTATTGTTTTTATTAATTATAAAAGTAGATTTTCCTTTTTTAGATTTTCGTAGATTTTCTATAGCTTGGTTAGTATCATTAATATCATCAACTAAAAAGGCATTTTTAAATTCACCGATTATTGATTCTATAGCAATTCGGTATTTCTCATCTGTAGAAACTGATTCAATTAATATATTTTTATCATAATTTAGATTCCAATTTTTATTCTCCATTAAGTAATTCGTATTTTCATCTTTATCACTTAAACTGTTTAAATAGGCGAGAGAGGCATTTTTAGAACTAATATTATTTTGGAATTCAGTAAGATGTAGCTTTAAATCATCAAGCGAATGTTTTAAGTCATCTTTTATTTTTTGAGAATTAGTGAGTTCATTTTGCTTAATTTTTAAAATATCGCTATTCTCATCTAAGGATTTAGTATTATTATCAATATTTTTATCTATAATTACTATTTCTTTATTTAGATTATCAATATCGTTATTCACATTTGCGATAGTTTTAGCAAAATTAGTTTTTTTATTAATATTTTTTTCGATATTGATTTTAGTATTAGCAATATTATTTTTAAGAGTATATAATGAATTATTAATTAATTGAATTTTATCTTTTATTTCATCATAGTTTGCTTTGCTAATTTTCTTTTTCTGATTTAATGAATTTAAATTCTCTAAAATACTTTTGTTTTCATTCTCTGAGTTATTAAGTAAATTGTCTAATTCAATATCACGTTCTTTTAAAATTTCTAATTTTAATTTATATTCTTCATTGTATTCGCTAATTTTAGATAGATTATTTATAAGTGAATTTAATTTTTCTTTAGAAACTGCATATTCTTGAGTCATATTCGAGATAATAGAATTAATATTAATTTCTTTATCTTTAACTTTTTGAATTTCTATATTGTTAGCATCAATTCTCTTTAATAAGCTTTCATAATCTATCTGAAGTAACTCTAATTGTTCGTTATGTTCAGATTTCTCAATATTTTTATTCTTTAATTCTTCCTCGAATTGATTTTTTTCATTTTGAAAAATATTATAATCATTGACAATAATCGCAGATTCTAATTCTTTATGGCGTTCCATTAATTTGTTATAGCGTTTTGTTTTTGATGCTTGTCGCATTAAGGAATTTACATTCTTTTCGATGACAAGCACTAAATCATTAATTCTATGCAAATCAAGTTGAATATTTTGCAGTTTGCGAGTTGCTTCTTTTCTCCTTTGTTTGTATTTATTTACTCCAGCTGCTTCTTCAATTAATTGTCTTCTTTCTTCTGGGCGACCACTTAAAATTGCTTCTACCATTTTTAATTCTATCACAGAATATGAATTGGAACTCATTCCTGTATCCATAAAAAGTTCAAGAATATCTTTTAATCTGCACTTTGTATTGTTTATTAAATACTCAGTTTCACCATCTTTATAAATTCTACGAGTAATAAGTATTTCATTGTAATCAGAAGGCAAAATACCTCTATCGTTTATTATCAATAGTGAAACTTCTGCCATACTTAATGGTTTGCGTGTCTTAGTACCATTAAAGATAACATTATCCATTACTTCTGAACGTAGCACAGCTGATTTTTGCTCTCCGAGCACCCAACGAATCGCATCAACTACATTAGTTTTTCCACATCCATTTGGTCCAACTATTGCAGAAATACCTCTATTAAACTTGAATTTTGTTTTTTGAGCAAAAGATTTAAATCCAATTATATCTAACTGTGATAAATACATTGATCCTCGTGATAAATAATAATATTAGACTTTTTTTCGCATATTATAAAATAATACGAAAATAGAAAATACGGTTGTATAGAAAGCCATTGCAATACCATATTTAATAAAGAACCTGAAGAAACTGAGTTCCATAGGTTCAATATAAATTAGATAATAAATAAAATTATTAACTAAACTACTTGCAAACACTATTGCAATAAACTTAATACTACGAAATGTAGTTTTGTGAAATCCTTCTTTATAAAAATATCCGCTGAAAAATCCCACGAATGTTTTTGCTAAGGCATTTGTTCCTATTACATCAAATGAAACAATATCAAAGAATAATCCGATGATAAATCCAGCTATTAGACCGATGAATTGTCCTTCGCGAATAGAAATTACTGCGCATAAAATAACTAATAAATCAGGAGTGAGCCCAGCAATAGATATAGTATCTAAAATTAAAATTTGCAAAATTGAAATAATCAATGCCACACCGGCATATATAAAAAACCGAGTCTTTTTTGAATTAAAATCAATTCTAGGATGTAATAAATCACTCATTTTCGAATATTTCTTGAATTTTTTCTAATTTTTAATAATTCGTCGATTTCTTCTATTAATTTTTCTCTCTGTGGGTCAGGGATATATTTAATAATAAAAACTTGTCCTACTTGAGCAATATCTGAATAAGGAGTAACTTTTACTTTTAAGAATAAATCTCCTTGCTCTTCATTAATATTAGATATTTTCCCAATTGGCAAATCTTTAGGGAATCTGGAGCTAAAGTCTGAAGTAACTACGTCGTCACCAATTTTCACATCAAATGTTTTTGAAATATTTTTCAAATAAAAATCATCTCCACCTTCCCAAACTAATAATCCATCAACTGCATTTCTACTTATTATTGAAGGAATTTTTATTTCTCTATTTTTAATTGATTCTACGAGGCAATAATTTTGAGTGGCACCAGCTACAATTCCGGCAATATTAGTGGCGGTACGGACAATCATTCCATTTTGAACACCAGAAGATTTTCCTTTGTTTAGAGTGAAATAATTACGCATTTCAATAGTCGTTCTACCAACAATTGATGCTGGAATATAATCATATTCTTTTTGAGCTTTGATTTCTAATAAATCTTTTAGGTTTTCATTTTCTGCAATAGCCCTGTGCATTTTTGTAACTTCATTAGAAAGCATTAAATTTAGCTCTCTTAAAGATTTATTCTCATTCTTTAATGATTGCGGATTAGGAATGAAAGAGAAAGTCTCGCGTACCCAACCGAATGTACCAACTAAAAATGTGCGAAAACCACCAATACGAGAAATATCTCCCATTGATATCAAAGATAAACACATTATTGATAGAGCAATTAATGTGATATATTCTTTGAAGCGAATAATAAAGTCAATTAATTTTTGCATTCAATCAGCTTATTTATTAAAACCTATTGCTTTTAATTAATACTGATGAGTATTCTGAAAGGTTTTCTAACACTTTTCCCGTACCACGGACTACTGTGGTCAAAGGTTCTTCTGCAATATGCACTGGTAAATTAGTTTCTTTTTTAATTCTATCGTCAAGTCCTTTTAACAAAGCACCACCACCACTTAACATAATACCTCTATCGAGAATATCAGCACTTAATTCAGGTGGAGTTTTCTCTAATAAAATTAAAATGGCATCTACAATCAATTTCACTGATGTCATTAGAGCTTCTCTAATATCTGCGGAGCTGACTTTAATCATTTTCGGTATACTTGAGACTAAGTCTCTACCACGCACTTCAATTGTTAATTCCTCTTCGAGAGGCATTGCAGAGCCGACTTGACATTTAATAATTTCAGCTGTTCTATCGCCGATGAATAAATTCTGAGATCTTTTAAAATATTGCACAACTGCACTTGTCATTTCGTCCCCAGCGATTTTAATAGACTCGTGTTCTGCAATTCCTGACAATGATATAACAGCTATTTCTGTAGTACCGCCTCCTATATCGACGACCATATTACCAATAGGTTCATGTACATTAATTCCCATACCAATAGCACTTGCCATAGGCTCAGCTATTAAATGAACTTCTTTGGCACCAGCATGCTCACAAGCATCTCTTACGGCACGTTTTTCAACATCTGTAATTCCACTTGGTACGCATACAACTATTCTTTTTGCAGGCTGCCAAGTAGATGAGGCTTCTTTAATGAAATGTCTTAGCATAGCTTCAGCGATTTCAAAATTTGCAATAGCTCCATCTTTCATTGGTCTTATTACTTCAATCCCTCTTGGGGTTCGCCCAATCATATTTTGGGCAGCATTTCCAATTGCTATTGGTCGATTTGATGCTTTGTCATAAGCTACAATTGTTGGTTCGTTTAATTTAACACCTTCACCTTTTGACCAAATTAATGTATTTGCAGTTCCAAGGTCTATTGCTATATCTGTAGAGAATAATTTTAATGCCATAATGATTTATTTATCGAAATTCAATTTGAAATATTACTTTTTTAAATATTTTATATATAATAAAAGATGACTACAAAAATAATGATTTTCCAACTCAAAAGTATAATATTTTTAAAATATTTATGAACAATTTTATAATTAAATGAAAAAATCCCATTTCAATTGAAATAGGATTAGAATTTTCATTTTTTGTGCTTCCTATGGGACTCGAACCCATGGCCCTTTGATTAAGAGTCAAATGCTCTAGCCAGCTGAGCTAAGGAAGCCCACAAAATTACGACTTTTTGAGCAAATGACCAAAGAAAATTAATTTTCTATGAATTTTTCGAATTTATTATTTAAATCTTCCCAATTAATTAATTCTTCATTTAGATTTTTATTTAGTTCATCATATTCATTTTGCAAATTTGTAAGTTCATTAATATTTTCAATAATAGCAGGGTCAGAGAACAATATATTAATTTCATCAATACGTGTCTCATATGTATTAATTTTCTCCTCAGATTCGTTAATTTCCTTTTTAATTGAATTTTTCTTTCTATTAAATTGCTTTTGCTCTTCAAATTTAATTTTATCAGATTTTGTTGTCTCTTGTTTAGCTTCAACTTTTCGATTTAATTCTATTTCATTTAGATGTTCTAATTCTAATTTTTCAAGGAAATAATTGATATCTCCATCATATATTTTAATATTTTTATTTCCAAAATATATTGTTTTATTTGTTATATCTTCTAAAAAATCTCTATCATGTGAAACTAAAATCAGCGTTCCTTCATAATCAATTAATGCTTTTTTTAGTATTTCTTTTGATTTAATATCAAGATGGTTAGTAGGTTCATCTAAGATTAAAAAATTATGTGGTTGTAATAATAATTTAGCTAAAGCCAACCTAGATTTTTCTCCACCTGAGAGGACACTTACTTTTTTCTCAACAGTATCGTTGCTAAATAAAAATGCACCTAAGATACTTCTTACTTTTAATCTCATTTCGCCAGTTGCAGCATTATCAATTATTTGAAATACCGTAGAATTTTTATCTAATAAGTCAGCTTGATGTTGAGAGAAATATCCAATATTTATATTATGTCCTAATTTGCATTTTCCTTCATAATCTGTTTCATTAGTCATTATTTTGGTTAGAGTAGTTTTTCCTTCACCATTTTTACCAACCAAAGCAACTTTTTCACCTCGCTCTAAAGTAAGATTAATATCTTTTAAAATTAATTTTTCTCCATAATATTTAGTAATGTTATTTAATTCTATGCTAATAATGCCAGATTGAGGAGAAGGTGGAAATTTAATAATAATTGAAGAATTATCTAAATCTTCGATTTCAATTTTATCGATTTTATCTAATTGTTTAATTTTTGATTGCACTCTAGAAGCTAAATTTGCTTTATAGCGATATGTTTCGATGTATTTCTCTGTTCTTTCAATTTGTTTTTGTTGATTTTTAAAAGCCTTAATTTGATTTTCTCTTTGTTCTTTCCTTTGGATTAGATATTTGGAATAGGGTAGAGGAAAATCAATAATTTTTGAATTCGAAATTTCAATTGTTCGATTAGTTACGGAATCTAAAAATCTTTTATCGTGCGAAACAATAATTACAGCACCATAATATTTTTTAAGGAAATTTTCTAACCAGATTATTGATTCTATGTCGAGGTGGTTAGTAGGTTCATCAAGTAATATACAATCAGGTGCTGAAAGTAAAATTTTAGCTAAGGCTAATCGCATCCTCCATCCACCACTAAATTCATTCACTTTTCGATTTAAATCTTCTCTTGAAAAGCCTAAACCTGTTAATATTTTTTCAATATGTGCAATATAATAATGACCACCTAAAATTTCGTACCTATGATTTGAGTCACTTAATGTATGAATGAGATTTGAATATTCTTTAGTATCATAATCATTTCTAATAGAAATTTCATTAGTTAGAAACTCAATTTTCTTCTCTAATTCAATAATTTCTTCTAGTGCTAATTTAGCTTCTTCTATAACAGATAATGATGATGTAATATTACCTTCTTGTGGTAGATATCCTACTTTATAATCATTTGACTTAATAATTTTGCCATCATCAGGAGTGAGTTCTCCATTTAATATCTTAAGGAGAGTAGTTTTGCCAGATCCATTTCTACCAATTAGACCAATTCTATTATCTTGGTCAATTGTGAAATTTACATTGTCGAATAGGCATCTATTTGCAAAAAATATTGAAAGATTAAATACACTTAACATTTATATTGATAATTTTAGCTTATATGATTAGAAATTATTTATAGGATTTATTCTATTTTCATTACTATCAAAAATTAGAATATTATCTTTTTGTAATTTTAAGAAAATATAATCATTAGTGTTATATTTCACATAATCAGAATTATTAATCCTAATTGATTTTAATCCCTCTAATTCGAAATAAATAATAGTTTCGAATCCCATATATTCTATATTAATAATTTTAGTTTTAATATCTGATGTTTCTTCATTTGTAATTAAAATATCTTCAGGACGAATTGCAAGAGTACATTTACCATTTAAATTAAAATTATCTTTTAATGTAATATTAAAATCTTGAGCTTGAAAAATATTTTGATTAGTTAATTCGCCTTTGAAAAAATTTATTTGCGGGCTTCCAAGAAAAGATGCAGCAAATAAATTTGTAGGTTTTTTATATAATTCCGAAGGAGAACCAATTTGTACAATTTTCCCTTCGTTAAGCAATAGTATTTTATCAGCCATTGTCATTGCTTCTGTTTGATCGTGAGTTACATAAATTGAAGTAGCTAAATATGTTCTATGGAGCTTAATAATTTCAGTTCGCATCTGGACTCTCAATTTTGCATCTAAATTTGAGAGAGGTTCATCAAATAAAAATACATCAGGTTTCTTTATAATAGCTCTACCAAGTGCAACTCTTTGTCTTTGACCTCCACTTAAGTGCTTTGGCTTTTTATTTAAGGAGTCTTTTAATCCTAATAGAGAAGCTATATTTTCTACAGATGATTTAATTTCGTTTTTAGATATTTTATTTATTTTTAATGGGAATGCTAGATTATCATATATATTTAAATGCGGATATAATGCATAATTTTGAAATACCATACCTATGTTTCTATCTTTAGGTGCTACATTATTTATAATTTTATTATTAAATAATAATTCCCCTTTAGATATTTCTTCTAATCCTGCAATTAGCTTAAGGATTGTTGATTTACCACAACCAGAAGGTCCTACTAATACAAAAAATTCACCATCATTTATTTTGAAACTTATATTCTCTACAGCCGTAAAGTTATTATTATAAATTTTGGTTATATCTTTTAATTCAATATTTATCATTTTATTTTATATCCTACAAAGAAGCCCACAAAAATAAGAAATAATAATTATTTTTTGAATAATTAGATTTTTTTTTCCAAATATTAAAATATATAAGTAGAATAGTCGTTGTAATGCACAACAATTGTAATTAACAACTAATATACTGGTTATTTAATTGAAAGATGAACAATTAAAAAAAATTGGGCAATACATCAGGCAGATTCATCATTTCCAAAAATATTTAATTAATAAAAAAATTAATGATAAAAAAATTGGAATTACTTACGAACAAGCTTGGGTCTTGATGCTCCTATACAATCATAATGGAGTAAATCAGCAGGAGATTGCTAACTTATGTTACAAAGAGAAATCTACTATATTACGTCTAATTGATGCATTAGAACGTATGAATTATGTTACTCGCCAAAGAGATAAAAACGACAGAAGGAATAATAATATTTTTATTACTAAAAGTGGTGCTATAATTCAAAAAGAAATTATGAGTATGCATATTGAATTACTATATAGCTTGTTTGAAGGTCTTAGCGATGAGACAATAGACAAAGCAGAGCATGTAGTCTTTCAAATTCATCAAAATCTTTATCGTGCAAGCAACCAATTAAATATTGAATCAAGCATTTGTGAAAGGAAAAATGATGCAATTTAAAATAATGCTTCTATTAGTCAGCATTTTTTCAATTAATAATATTTATTCTCAAAGCTCAATGAGTTTAAGTGCTTCTGAAGCAGTAAAAATTGGCTTAGAAAATAATAAAAACATTTTAATAAATGAATCAAAAGTTCGGGCTCTAGAAGCTAAGGTGAATGAAGTTAATACTCAATTGTATCCAAGTTTAAGTGTTTCTGGCTCCTATACAAGACTAAGCAAAGTAGAACCTTTTAAAATTCCAGGAATGGATCTTGTGATTTCTCCTGCCATTTTGAATAATTTTAATTCTAAAATATCTTTGCAACAACCAATATTTACTGGCTTTAGAATTAATTCTTCAATTCAAATGAACGAAGCATTAGCAAATGCTGGTAAATATGACTCTGAAGCTTATCGAATTCAATTAATTTCTAATATTAAAACAATGTATTGGAATTACTTTAAGTTAGAAAAAACAAAAAAATCCCTTCAAGACAATATAAATCAACTTCAAGCACATATTAATGATGTTGAAAATTACATTAAAGCTGGCTTATCAATTGAAAATGATTTATTGAAAGTAAAGGTGCAAAAAGCTAATTTAGAATTATCCATCGTCGATGTGGAAAATAATATTGATTTAGCCGGGATTAGTCTAGCTACATTGATGGGGATAGATGTTAATACTAAATTTATTATTACTGATAATCCTGAAAATATAAATGAAGAATTAATTAAAATGCAAATATCTCGCGATACTGCAGTTGCATGGAGACCAGAGATAAAAGCAATGGATGAGAGAATTAATGCCTCAAAGTACGCAATTGAAATGACAAAATCCACATATTATCCTCAAATATTTTTAATAGGAAATTATAATTTCAATAATCCTAACCAAAGGTATATGCCTATGGAAGAGAAGTTCAAAGGAAGCTGGGATGTTACTCTATCTCTTAGTTATAATTTATTTGATTGGGGAGCTAGGAACTATCAGACTGAGCAAGCAGAAGAATCTTTAAAACAAGCAGAATTAAGCAAAAACTTAATAATCGATGGTCTTAATCAAGAAGTTTCTCAATCAGTTATGAATTATAATAAATCATTTGATAGATTGAATGCTACAAAAGTACTGCTCGAGCAAGCAAGAGAAAATCTAAGGGTTACTCAAGAAAAATATAGAGCTGGAGCTGCAATTAGTTCAGAACTTTTAGATGCAGAAACTTCGTTGCTTTCAGCTGAAATTAGTTTAATTACTGCTCAAACTGATTACCAATTGTCATTAATTAATTATAATAAAGCAATTGGTTTTAAAAATTATTAAAATTTAAGAAAATATTAAAAAAACAAATAAAGAGAATAAAATGGATGCTAAAAAGAAAAAAATAATGCTAATAGGTGTATTACTTTTAATGTTAGTAATAATTATTGGTATATTAGTCTATAATAAGAGCAAGATGCAAGAAACTAAAAATCAACAAGTAGTTTTGCATGATTATCCTGTACAAGTTTATAAAGCTGATTATCAACATATAGATGAAGTCTTGACTTTATCAGGAAATGCTATTGCAAATGCAGAGGTTAATTATGTCTCTGAGACACAAGGCAGAGTTACATCAGTTAATTTTGATATAGGCTCTAGAGTAGGTACTGGTACACTATTAGCAAGTGTAGATGATGAAATCAAAAAAGCTAATCTTATGACTGCAGAGGCAAATTTTGAAAAAGCAAAAAAAGATTATGATAGATATAAACAACTTTTTGACCAAAAGTCAATTAATGAAGCTACATTAGATCAATATAGCTTAATATTAAAAACATCAGAAGCTCAATATATTATTGCAAAAAGGACACTAAAAGATACTAAAGTAACATCACCAATCTCTGGAGTAGTAACTGCAAAATCAATTGAAAAAGGCTCATTTTTAAATATTGGTACTCCAATAGCAACAATTTTAGATATTAACACAATTAAAATTAGAGTACAAGTAGCTGAAGCTAGCATTAACAAAGTGAGAATTGGTGATGACGTAAGGCTAAAATCTGATTTGTTTTTGGATAAAACATTTGTAGGTAATGTAAAATTTATTAATCCAAAAGCTGACGAATCGCATACTTATTCAGTAGATATTTCAATTCAGAATAGAAATTCCGAAATTAAGCCTGGAATGTTCTTTAATGTATTTTTTGATAATATACAAGAAACTAGTTCTTTAGTAATCCCTCGTGAATCATTAGTTGGTAGCGCTAAAGAACCACAAGTTTATGTTGTAAATGATAATAAAGCAATGTTAAAAAATATTAAGATTAATAAAATATCTGGAGATTTAATTGATGTTGCATCAGGTATTAATGAAGGTGATATTATCGTTACTTCGGGTCAAATCAATTTAATTAATGGTTCAAAAGTAAGAATAGTCAAATAATAGAGGATTTAAAAATGACAATAACCGAATTATCGATAAAAAGACCAATATTAGTTGTCGTATTCTTTTCATTTCTGGGTGTATTAGGTATTTTTGGATTTACTCAGCTTAAATATGAATTGACCCCAAAAATTGATCTTCCTATTGTTGTAATTTCCACTACTTATGCGGGAGCATCTCCTAATGAGATTGAAACTAGCGTTACTAAAGTAATTGAAGATGTGGTTACTGGAATAGATAATGTTAAAACTGTAAGTTCCACTTCTTACGAAAGTCAATCAATAGTAATTATTGAATTTAATCAAGGAACAGAAATTGATTTTGCCTTGCAAGATGTTCAAAGAAAGGTAAATCAAGCATCATTTAGATTACCAGAAGATGCTTTTGATCCAGTATTGAGTAAAATCGCAATGGATGAAATGCCAATTCTTAGGATGGGCGTTACTGCTAAAATGAATTCTAAAGATTTATACCAATTTGTAATTGATAAGGTTCAACCAAGAATATCTAAAATAGGTGGTGTAGGAAATGTAATTTTACAAGGTGGTGAGCAACGCGAAATAAGGGTTAATATTGACGAAAACAAACTACGTTCTTATGGATTATCACTTTTTGCTGTAACTAACTCAATCGGTATGTCCAATATGGATTTCCCTACTGGAAATATTTATTCAGGCAGCAATCAATATACTTTAAGAATTGCCGCAAAATTTACATCTGTAAATGATTTACGCGAATTAGTGATTGGAAAATCTCGCACTGGTAATCCTGTAAAACTAAAAGAAGTAGCAGATGTATTTGATGGAATAAAAGATATTACTACAATTTATAGGATTAATGGTGATAACTCTATTGGATTAATTATTCAAAAGCAAAATGATGCTAATACTGTAGAAGTATCTCAAAAAGTGCGTGAAGAAATAAAAAAATTAGAACAAACTTATGGCAATATTGAACTTAAATTTAATATTGCTCAAGATGGATCGATTTATATTATGAATTCAGCGAATGCAGTTAAATTTGATTTAGCTCTGGCAATCATTATTGTTGCATTAATCATGCTAATTTTCTTGCATAGTATAAGAAATTCATTGATAATATTAGTCGCAATTCCTTCATCATTAGTGGTTACATTCTTTTTAATGTATATTTTTGGATTTACATTAAATATGATGACACTGCTAGCAATGTCTCTAGTAATTGGTATTTTGGTTGATGATTCTATTGTAGTAATTGAAAATATCCATCATCATTTAGAGAAAGGGAAAGATAAAGCTACTGCTGCTTTAGTAGGTAGAAATGAAATTGGTTTTGCAGCTTTATCAATCACATTAGTTGATGTTGTGGTATTTGTCCCAATTGCAATGATTACTGGAATTGTCGGCAATTTTTTACGTCAATATGCTTTAGTGATAGTAATGTCTACATTAATGAGCCTACTTGTATCATTTACGATTACTCCAATGCTTGCTTCGAGATTCTCAAAACTTGAAGATAAAGAATCAGATTCAATATTTGCTAGAATTGGTAGATTTTTTGAAAAATATATTAATAAATTAATAAATCTATATTCTATAGTACTTAAATGGAGTTTAAACAATGGGGGAAAGGTAGTTATTGGAGTATTACTGCTATTAAGTAGTACTATTTTATTATTTAGATTTGGTCTAATTGGATTTGAGTTTATGCCAAAAGAAGATAATAATGAAATTAATGTATCATTAGAAGTTTCAGCTGGTACATCAATTGAAAAGAACAATGAAATTACCAGATTGGTAGAAGAAAGACTTAGTACATTACCTTATGTCGAAAAAATTATTACTTCTGTAGGTTCTGCTGCAGGTGGAATGATGGGTATTTCTAATAATAGTACGACTAGTATATTAGTAAAGTTAATTGATAAAACTCAAAGACTTGAAACAACTGCTTTATATTCCCAAAAAATTAAAAATTTACTTTCTGATATTCCTGGTCTAAAAACAAAAGTTGCACCCGGTAATTCAATGGGTGGTGGAGGTAGTGCTCCAATACAAATACTTGTTACAGGAAATACGTATGACGAAGTAATGAGAGGTGCAAATAAAATAAAAAATATTGTAGAAAGCGTGGAAGGTACTTACGATGTGGCGCTTTCTACCGAAGAAAGTAAACCTGAAATTAGAGTAGAAGTTGATAGAGATAAATTATCAGCATTAGGATTGAGTATTGCCGAAGTAGGACAAACTTTACAAATTGCTTTAACTGGTAATGATAATTCAAAATATCGTGATGGAATTAATGAATACGATATACGCATTATGCTTGATAAATTCGATAGAAATAATCCTGATAATGTAAGGAATTTAACTTTTATGAATTCTCGAGGACAAATGATTTATCTAAATCAATTTGCAACAATCACTCAAACGGTTGGTCCTACTAAGTTAGAAAGAACGGACAGGATGAGAGCAATTAAAGTAAATTCTCAAATATTTGGCCAGACTTCCGGTGTAATAGCGGGGAATATTACTGCTCAATTGGAGAATATTGAATTACCTCAGGGAGTAAATTGGAGGTATTTTGGCGAACAAGAAAACATGGGAGAAACAATGTCAAGTATGGTTATTGCTGTATTTATTGCAATATTATTTGTGTACATGATAATGGTAGCTCTATATAATTCATTTTTATATCCTTTTGTCGTCTTGTTTTCTATACCATTAGCTTTAATCGGTGCATTCTTGGGGCTTGCAATTACAATGAATTCTATTAGTATTTATTCAATGCTTGGTATGATTATGTTAATTGGATTAGTAGCTAAAAATGCTATTCTTATTGTCGATAGAGCTAATCAAGCTCGGATTGAAGGACATTCTACTTTTGAAGCATTAATGGATGCAGGAAGAAATAGATTTAGACCAATCTTAATGACAACATTAGCTATGGTGTTTGGAATGTTACCTATAGCATTGTCGAATTCAGCTGGAAGTGAAGGTAAAAATGGACTGGCTATTGTGTTAATTGGAGGTTTAAGTAGTTCATTAATTCTTACATTACTTTTAGTTCCAGTAATTTATCAGAAATTTGTAAAAATAAAAGAAAATTTAGTTGATAGGCTTCATAAAAAGAAAAAGTCTAATACAAATACAGAAATTAGTGTAAATTAAACCATAAAATATTTGAAAATAAATTCATTTCAATATTAAAAAAAGAGGTAATCTTAAATGATTACCTCTTCTATTTTATATTATAATAATTGACTAAGGTTGTGGTACTTCTAAATTAATAGGAGATTCATTTACTCTACCATATACTTGAATAGAGACATCTTTCATTTCTGGGTCTGAAGTTTTAAATTTAACTACACCATTTAATAATCCAGATTTAATAGGCTTTACTGTAGCAATTAAATCGAATTTTTCACCGGGAGCTAATATTTTTTTACCCATAACATTAATAGAAATAACTTTTGGGTCTGCTACAAAATCTGACAATGTAAGAGAATTATTAGAATTATTTACAATTGTCAATTTAGAATCTTTTGGCTTTCCTACTTCGCATTCATTAAAAGCAAAATATTGATAAGGAGTTATCAATACAGGATAATACACTTTTGCTTTTAGAAATAAGTATTTTGGTGAATTATCAGAATCATTGCTTGAGATTTTAATTGATTTTACTACATCATTTCCGTGGCTGAAAGTCAAAGTAACATTCATGCTTGCGGTATCACCGGGATTAATTTCGTTTTTAGTAATAGGGGAGCTAGTACAACTGCATCCTGGACGGATTTCATCGATTTTAAGTATTTCATTTCCACTATTTTTTATTACAATTTTTGCTTTGAGAGGATTATCAGTAGGTTTCACAGTTCCCCAATTATATGTATCACCTCCAATAATTTCTAATTTAGGTTGAGCTAATAATGAATTAGTACCTAATATTGCAAGTATAATTAATGCTTTTAATGTTTTGTACATTTTTTTTCCAATAAAAAGTATTGTTTTAGTAAATTTATTTATAAATATTATATGCTTTTTTAATCAAAATGTTTCAAATATTCACAAATATAACGATTAACAATTAAATTTGTTAATAATTAAATAATAATTTTATCTATTAGGAAGATTAATAATTTGACTCATCTCTCCAAATAATAATTTTCCAATCATCTTCCGGTGTATTTCTTCTTAACCTAAAGAAAGCTCTTCCATAAATATTTATTATATCCGTAGGATTAATTTCTAATTTTAATGAAAAAGAACGTGATACATCTAATAATACAGAATCTCCAATTTGTTGAGCTGATTCATTCCAAATCAATTCAGCACTAATAATATTACGAAACATATTATTAGCTACGTACATTTCTTCTTGTCTACCCCACGTCTTGTCTGTACCAGTATTATAATCGCGGTATATAAAATTAAAATTATCGTCTAATAATTTCCCATAAACCAAAGTATCTTTGAATTGATATGCATAAGAAAAATTCTTAAAGACTCCATCAATGCTTTTTTGATTACTTATCCCAAAAGAAATACTTTTATTATTGTTTAGCTTGGGAGCAAAAGGATTATTACACGCAATAAAGCTTATGACTATTAATAATCCACACATCAAAAATACCTTGTATTTCATTTTATTTATTAGCAACTTTAATTAATCCTTGCACTAACCAATTTGCGATTGCTTGACGATTATTAGGATCGATAAATCGGACTTGATCATTTGGATTACGAATATTTCCTAATTCAATATAAACTGCATTAGCTTTTGTTTCTCTTAATTCTAATAAATTTCTTACCGTAATTGTTCCATAATATCCTCTGCCAGGCTGATTTATTTCATATTTTTCTTTTATTGTGTTATAAAGAGTCGTAGCAATATTTCTTGCTTTATTATCACCTTTTTTATAATAATAAAAAATATCAATTCTTTTTTCTTGATATCTTGAGTCTAAATGAATTATCAATGTAGTTTGAGATTTTGCTGTGGCTTTATTTTTCTCATAGAGATTATTCATTATAATTGTTCTTTTAGTGAGCCTTTGAGTTTGATTTGAAGAAATAGTATCATTTCCATAATAATATTCATCATTATCACATTCTAAGTATTGATCTTCTCTTATCCCATCATTTGGGTCTTGTAGTATCATATAAACTTTAGCTCCATGTTCTAACAATCCCTTTGCTAATCTTAATGACACATCATAAGCGTATTCATCTTCGCATAATGTCTTTCCGTCTTTGATACCTATAGCTCCAGGGTCAATTCCACCGTGTCCGCTTGAAATATAATATACTCTACCATTTAATTCATTGTCTTTTATTTTAATATTTTCATTATTTTTCCCAAACAGTTTATTATTAAAATAAAAAATTTCTTCTTTTTTAGGAATATTTTCAGAAACTAATTCATTATTTCTATATTTTAAAAATTCAGCTGGTACATATAATTTTTTTGATTTCTTGAAATTGTGCTTTATTATTTTATTTCTTGATAATTTTAAATTATAATTTTCAATTTGTTTTGCATAATCATAAGAGTTAATATCAGTAGAAGATCTGATTGTATTACCATCAAAATTAAAAATTTTAATTGGTAAATTATATGAAACGCCTAGATAAAGTTCACCATTAGATTTATACTTTCCTTTATTTATATCTTTAAATTCATTAATATAAAAATCAGTAATTGGCAAATAATATTTTTTTAATAATATGGTAATTCCGTCGCCCGGTTTACATTTTACTGATAAATATTCACATTTCATTGAATTTGGAAATATTACAAGTAAAATAATTATATATATGATTTTAAGAAATTTCATTAGTTGTATAAGTTTAATATTTACAAAACTAAAAATTATTTTTATTATAAACGTCTTTAAATTAGACATTTATCAAATTAAACCACAAAAATTTTGAGTTTTGCAGTTTTTCTCTTAATAATTCTTATTATTTTACTATTATT
>ENA-UOOK01001190-UOOK01001190.1-fermentation-metagenome-genome-assembly--contig:-NODE-1190-length-34603-cov-4.082986_pt1 | contig 34603 bp, 47 predicted proteins | sample MGYA00245777_ERZ724023 | MGnify/ENA primary metagenome ERZ724023 (study PRJEB28704, sample SAMN03018312) | fermentation metagenome | biome: anthropogenic terrestrial biome; feature: soil; material...
AAAACCTCTCCTTTTTTATTTAAAATTTTAAAAAAATATTTTGTTGTGGAAAACTTTTTTCGTAATTTTGTAGTCCATTTAAAATCATAGTCTGAGAAATCCTTTTTTTCTTTTGATTTGTTATTTTCTTTTGAATATATAGAATTAAATTAATATTTTCAAAGCGAAGATATAACTTAAGTAAATGAAGAAAAATAGGTTAAAATATTATTTTACTTAAAAATATTTTAAAATTAATTTAATATTTTTGGTAGATTGAAATATTTTTCTTAATTTAGCAGGCTATAAAATAATTTTAATCAATAAATATAATTGTGGAGAGGTTAAGTGCCTACAATAAGTCAATTAATTAGAAAGCCCAGAAAGCCGCTAGTCTATAAAAGTAAATCAGCAGCTTTAGATTCTTGCCCTCAAAAAAGAGGTGTTTGTACTAGGGTATACACAACTACACCGAAGAAACCAAACTCAGCTTTGCGTAAAGTGGCTCGTGTTCGCTTATCTAACGGCATCGAGGGTTCTTCATATATACCTGGCGAAGGTCATAATTTACAAGAGCACTCTATAGTTTATATTCGTGGCGGTAGAGTAAAAGATTTACCAGGTGTTAGATATCACATTATTCGTGGTACAGCAGATACACAAGGCGTAGACGGTAGACGTCAAGGTCGTAGTAAATATGGAGCTAAAAGGCCTAAAAAAGGTGCTGCAGCAGCTCCTGCAAAGAAAAAATAAATAAGATTTTAAATAATATTAAATAGATAATAATCTAAAATAAAGAAATAATAATGAGAAAGAAAAGAGCAGAAAAAAGACGTGTTGCCCCAGATCCTAGATATGGTGATATTATTGTATCGAAATTTATCAATAGCATAATGATCGATGGTAAGAAAAGCACCGCTCGCACTATAGTTTATGATGCTTTCTCTATTATGGGCGAAAAATCTGGAAAAGAGCCTTTAGAAGTTTTCCGCAAAGCATTGCAGAATGTAGCTCCAGCTCTAGAAGTACGCTCCAGAAGAGTCGGTGGTGCTACATATCAAGTACCAGTAGACGTAAGAGAAGAAAGACGCGTAGCATTAGCAATCCGTTGGATTAATACTTATGCTTTAGCTCGTCGTGATAAATCAATGGCTGCTAAAATAGCTGCAGAAATGCTCGCTGCTTCTAATGGCGAAGGCTCTGCAGTTAAAAAACGTGAAGATACTCATAGGATGGCTGATGCAAATAAAGCATTTGCCCACTTTAAATGGTAGTAAATCTTCGATGATTGTACTATAAATAGTGAAAATTTGTATTGCAGAATGAATAATGAAATTATAGTATTCTGCAGTATTTTAAAGATAAATCATTTTCTGAAATATGAAAATAATGAAAGTTTGTTCATTGTCAACTGATTTGCTGAATTAAATTATGCCAAGAAAAACCGACTTGTCGTTGATGCGAAATATAGGTATAATGGCTCATATAGATGCCGGAAAAACTACAACAACCGAAAGAATATTATTCTATACAGGGAATATTCATAGAATTGGTTCTGTAGATGACGGTACAGCCTTTACCGATTATATGGAGCAAGAAAAAGAACGAGGAATTACAATAATGTCTGCAGCAGTAAGCTGCTTCTGGCATAATAATCAGATCAACATAATAGACACACCCGGGCATGTAGATTTTACAGCTGAAGTGCAAAGGTCTCTTAGGGTATTAGACGGTGCAATTGGTGTATTTTGCGGTGTAGGTGGGGTAGAACCTCAATCAGAAACCGTATGGCATCAAGCAGATATGTATCACGTACCTCGCATAGCTTACATTAATAAAATGGATAGAATGGGAGCAAATTTTTATCGAGTGATCGATATGATGAAATCCCGCTTAGGAGCTAACATTGTACCAGTACAAATACCGATTGGTGATTATGATACCTTTGAGGGGATCATAGACCTAATTAGAATGAAAGCACTTTATTTTGACCAGGAATCATCCGGCACAGAAATCATTGAGAAAGAGATTCCAGAGCATTATATCGAAAAAGCCTCAGAAATGAGAGCAATAATGATAGAAAAAGTCTCTGAAATCGATGATGACTTAGTGATGAAATACCTCGATGGAAATGAATTATCAATTGAGGAAATTGAAGCCGGTTTAAGAAAAGGTACTCTTGAGTCTAAGTTGGTGCCGGTTTTAACTGGATCATCACTTAAAAATATAGGAGTGCAACCATTAATAGATGCAGTAATTAAATATCTGCCATCTCCAAATGAAGTTAAATATTTACCTGGTTATGCGATTGATGATATAGAAAAAGAAATTATTCGGAAACCATCTGATGATGAATATTTTTCAGCGCTTGCTTTTAAATTAATTACTGACCCTCACGTCAAAAAATTAGTTTTTATTAGAGTCTACTCAGGCACCCTAAAAATAGGGCAAATGATACTTAATTCTACTACAGGAAAGCGTGAAAGAATTCAGAAAATAATGCTAATGTCTGCTAAAAAGCGTGAAGAAGTTAGCGAAGCATTTGCTGGAGATATTGTCGCAATACCTGATTTAAGGTTCACTCGTACAGGAGATACTTTATGCGACGATAAGCACCCGCTTATTTATGAGAAAATAGATTTTGCTGAGCCAGTGATTAATCAATCAATTGAAACTAAAACATTGGCTGACCAAGATAAATTATTAGAAGCATTAAATCGCTTAGTAGAAGAAGATCCGACTTTAAATTACAAAAATGATGAAGAGAGCGGACAAATAATAATTAGCGGAGTCGGCGAACTGCATTTAGAAATCATTGCTGATAGATTAAACAGAGAGTTTAAAGTACCAGTAAAATTAGGAAAACCTCAAGTATCATATCGCGAGACAATTACTAAAGCTGTAATTCAAAGTGGAATGTTTGATAAACCAATTAATGGTAAAAATACTTATGGAGAAGTTGTCCTAAAATTAGAACCAGGAAATTCCGGTAGCGGAATAAATGTAACATTCGATTTAGGACTTGATAAAATCCCGGCTCTGTACAGACAGCCAATTGAGACTGGTGTCAGAGAAGCTCTTAGCCTTGGACCTAATGGATATCCTATGATTGATATAAAAGTATTAGTGCAGGATATTAAAACCGAGGATCAAAAGCAAAATGAAATTGCTTTTAAAATTGCAGCTTCTATCGCCGTAAAAGACGGAGTAAGAAAAGCATCACCAATCTTAATGGAGCCATTCTGCGATTTGGAAATAATTTCTCCTGAAGAATATACTGGAGATATAATTGCAGACTTAAGCTCAAGACGTGGTAAAATTGAAAGAATTGAACCGCAAGGCACTATGCAGGCAATTAAATCACAAGCACCATTATCAGAGATGTTTGGGTATGTAACAAAGTTGAGGTCTGCAAGTCAAGGCAGGGCAGTATATACGATGACTTTTTCGCATTACGAACCTGCAGGAATAAAATAAAATAGAAAATATTAACTAAATAATATAAATAATTTTTAATTAAAATAATTTTGGAGCTTAAAAATGGCTAAAGAGAAATTTAATCGTTCGAAACCACACGTGAACATTGGTACAATTGGTCACGTTGATCATGGTAAGACAACATTAACTGCAGCTATCACTGCTGCATTAGCAAAGAAAATGGGTGGTACTCAAGTTCGCTCATTCGATTCTATCGATAATGCACCTGAAGAAAAAGCACGCGGGATAACAATTGCAACATCTCACGTTGAATATGAAACAGCAAATCGTCACTACGCACACGTAGATTGTCCAGGACACGCCGATTATATTAAAAATATGATCACTGGTGCTGCTCAAATGGATGGTGCAATTATCGTATGCGCCGCTACCGATGGTCCTATGCCACAAACAAGAGAGCATATCTTATTAGCTCGTCAAGTAGGTGTGCCTAGACTTATCGTTTTCCTTAATAAAGTAGATATTGCAGATCCAGAATTGTTAGAACTAGTTGAAATGGAATTAAGAGAATTATTAAGCTCTTATGAATTCCCAGGCGATGAAATTCCAATTATTCCAGGTTCAGCATTACAAGCATTAGATGCTGGCTCAGATCCTAACACTAATCCAGATGATCCAAGATTTGAATGTATATACAAATTAATGGATGCAGTTGATAGTTATATTCCAACACCACAAAGAGATACAGATAAACCTTTCTTAATGCCAGTTGAAGACGTATTTTCAATTACTGGTCGTGGCACAGTTGCTACAGGTAAGATTGAACGCGGTATAGTAAAAGTAAATGAAGAAGTTGAAATCGTTGGTTTCGGTCTTCAAAAGAAAACAACTTGTACAGGTGTTGAAATGTTCCGCAAATTGTTAGATCAAGGCGAAGCAGGCGATAACGTAGGTTTATTATTACGTGGTATCGACAAAAAAGAAATTGAACGCGGAATGGTAATTGCTAAACCAGGTTCAATTACACCTCACCACAAATTTAATGCTCAAGTATTATTCTTGACAAAAGAAGAAGGTGGTCGCCATACTCCTATTTATGGTGGATATAGACCACAATTTTATTTTAGAACTACAGATGTTACCGGCGTACTTAACTTACCAGAAGGTATTGAAATGATTATGCCTGGCGATAACGTAGATAATTTACACGTAGAATTAATTACTCCAGTAGCAATGGAAGAAGGTCTTCGTTTCGCAATTCGCGAAGGCGGTAGAACTGTCGGCGCTGGTGTGGTAACAAATATAATTGAATAATTAATATAATACTCTAAACGGTCAGTCGGAAGTACCGACTGACCTTCTGATTTAAAAATTCGGAGTAATAAAAAGTGGCAACACAAAGAATTAGAATTAAATTAAAATCATACGATCACAATCTTATAGATAAATCATCGGAGCGGATAGTCCGCACCGTAAAGCAAACTGGTGCTGTAGTTTCAGGCCCAATTCCACTACCCACCAAGAGAAGTGTGTATACCGTTTTGCGTTCCCCTCACGTAGATAAAAAATCTCGTGAACAATTTGAGGCTCGCGTACATAAAAGATTGATAGATATATTTAGTTCATCACAAAAAACTATCGACGCTTTAATGAGATTAGAACTCCCTGCTGGTGTCGATGTGGAAGTAAAAGTCTAAATAAGGAGTAAAATATGAACGCAGCAATATTAGGTAAAAAATTAGGAATGACTAGTATTTATAATGCAGATGGAGAACAAATACCTTGCACTGTAATATTAGCTGGTCCATGCCCGGTAACACAACTAAAAACTATAGAAAATGATGGTTACGAAGCAGTTCAAATAGGTTTCGATGAAGTAGCAGAAAAAGCTATTAACAGACCTGAAATTGGACACTTAAAGAAAGCTGGAGTGAAACCAATGAGAGTCTTAAGAGAATTTAGAGGACTTCAAGCACAATTTAATTTAGGCGACCAACTTACAGTAGAACAATTCTCTATTGGCGATAAATTAAAAATTTCCGGTAAAAGCAAAGGAAAAGGTTTCCAAGGTGTAATTAAAAGACATCATTTCGGTGGTGTCGGAATGCAAACACACGGTCAATCTGACCGTCAGAGACATCCAGGGTCAATTGGATCTTCATCTTACCCTTCAAAAGTAATAAAAGGAATGAAGATGGCAGGAAGAATGGGTGGTAAAAATGTAAGCGTAAGAAATGTAGAAGTCATAGATGTACTACTCGAAAAGAATATTCTTTTTGTAAAAGGTGGGATACCTGGCTCAACTAACGCTTTAATTGAAATAATAAAATTATAATATAATACAACAAAGACTATAATTTACAAGGCGATATATAAAATGCAAGTAGATTTATATACACAAGACGGACAAATAAACGGCAAGGTAGAGCTACCAGAAGAAGTATTTGCAATCGAGCCAAATGAGCACGCTATGCATATGTCTGTAGTTACATATTTGCAACACCAAAGACAAGGAACACGCAAAACTAAAACTCGTGCTGAAGTAAGTGGTGGTGGCAAAAAACCTTGGAACCAAAAAGGCAGAGGTACTGCTCGCTCAGGTTCGTCTCGTTCTCCAGTATGGGTAGGCGGTGGAACAGTTCATGGTCCTAAAGCCGGCATACGCTCAATAAAGATTAATAAAAAACTCAATAGATTAGCACGTAAATCTGCTTACTCATTACGTTTAAAAGAAGAAAATTTAATGATAGTAGATGATTTCTCAATGAACGAAATCAAAACAAAGAGTTTTTATAATATATTAAAGAACTTAAAAATCAATGACAGCAAGACTTTGGTATTAATACCAGAGAATAATGAAAAATTGTATTTATCATCAAGAAATATACATAATTTATCATTACATCCTGCTGATAAAATATCTACTTATGATATTTTATCTCATAAAAAGATTTTGATATTTAAAAGTTCTATTGAAAAAATAGTAAATACATTTAACAATTAATAATTCGGATAGAATTAAAATGATTGAAATAATTAAGCGGCCTTTACTTACAGAAAAAGCGATGAAGAATAATGCAAATGGCATTTATGCATTTGAAGTAACTCCAAATGCTAATAAAATAGAGATTAAAAAAGCTATTGAATCGCTTTTCGAAGTAGAAGTAGAGAGTGTACGCACACTCAGAATAAAAGGCAAAACTAAAACACGCCAGACTAGACGCGGTCTAATGAGAGGCAAAAGACCAAATAGAAAAAAAGCCTACATTACCTTGAAAAAAGGCCAGTCGATCGATCTTGTCTCTGGTGCCGCTAATGAATAATTTTTTTTGGAATAAAACGATAAAAATATAAGATGGGTATAAGAACTTTAAAACCGATGACGCCAGGAACCAGACACTATTCAGTGTATGATTTCGCTGAAATTACTACGGATAAACCATATAAACCGTTGTTAGCTCCGAAAAAAAAGACTGGCGGTAGAAATAATACCGGAAGAATTACATCTCGTCACCGTGGCGGCGGACATAAACAAATGTATAGAATAATTGATTTTAAAAGAAATGATAAAATTGATATTCCAGCTACAGTAAAAACAATTGAATATGATCCAAATAGAACTGCCCGCATCGCATTAGTCGAATATGCTGATGGTGAAAAAAGATATATTTTAGCTCCAAATGGACTAAAAGTAAACGATACAATAATTACAAGCCCAAATGCTGAATATAAAGATGGAAATGCTTTACCATTAAATAAAATTCCTGCTGGCTTATCAATACATAATATTGAATTGAAACCTGGTAAAGGTGGTCAATTAGTCCGCTCTGCTGGTACTTCAGCTCAATTATTAGGAATTGATGGCAAATATGCTACAGTAAAAATGCCAAGCGGTGAAATTAGAATGATATTAAGCGTTTGCTATGCCACATTAGGCACTGTAAGCAATCCTACACATGAAAATCTAGTTCTAGGAAAAGCTGGCAGATCAAGATGGCTCGGTATTAGACCACAAACACGTGGTATGGCGATGAACCCAATAGATCACCCTATGGGTGGTGGTGAAGGTAAATCAAAATCTGGTGGTGGTCGTAAGCATCCTAAGTCTCCTTGGGGTAAATACGCAAAAGGCTTGAATACGCGTAAAAAACGTAATCTAAATGATAAATACATTATTCGCTCACGTAAACGTAAAAAATAAAGGATTGATATGGCTCGCTCGCTAAAAAAAGGATATTTTGTTCACTATAAACTTCAGAGGAAAGTAGATGCTTTAAACGAAACTTCTAAAAAAGTAGTAGTGAAAACATGGTCAAGAGCTTCTACAATCACTCCTGATTTCGTAGGGCACACAATAGCAGTACATAATGGAAATAAATTTATTCCAGTATATGTATCAGAAAATATGGTAGGACATAAGCTCGGCGAATTCGCACCTACCAGAATTTACCGCGGTCACGCTGGCAACAGAAAAGACTCAAAGGGTAAAAAATAATAATTTTTTTTAAATTTAAGGTTAAAAAATGGAAGCCAGAGCATTAAAGAAATATATAAGATCATCTCCTCGTAAAATGAGATTAGTAATAGACCTAATAAGAGGCAAAAATGCTGCACAAGCATTAAGCATTTTAAGATTTAATACTAAACTCGCAGCAAGAGATGCAGAAATGGTATTGAGATCAGCTATTGCAAATTTAAGCAACAATCCTGATGCTCATAACGTAAATCCAGACGAAGTAAAAGTAAAAGCAGCTTGGGTAAATCCAGGCCCTTCTATGAAACGTGTTTTGCCCGCTCCTCAGGGACGTGCATTTAGAATAAGAAAGCGCTCAAATCACTTAACAATAGTGGTTGAGACAATTGATAAATAATTAAATAATTTGCCTCTTACAATTTCGGAGCAAGATAAATTGGGACAAAAGACTAATCCAATCGGGCTAAGACTAGGTTACATAAGACCTTGGGATGCCAATTGGTTTGAAAATAATGATTTAACAGATAAATTAGCTGAAGACTTAAAAGTAAGAAGCTATATAAGAAGCCGTCTTAAAAAGGCTTACGTAGCTAGAATAGTAGTAGAAAGAACTACTAAAGAGCTAAGAATAACTATTCATACTTCTCGTCCGGGTATGGTTATCGGTAGTTCCGGTAAAGAAATTACCCAGCTTGAAGAAGAATTAAAAAAATTAACGAGCAAAAGCGTTAAAATATTAATTACTGAAATTAAAAGACCAGAATTAGATGCTTTATTAGTAGCAGATGGTATTGCTCAGCAATTAGAAGGTAGAATTTCTTTCCGTCGCGCTCTTAAGAAAGCTGTTTCTGATGCTAGAAGAATGGGCGCTGTAGGCGTGAGAGTAATGTGTTCTGGACGTTTAGGTGGTGCTGAAATGGCAAGAACTGAACAGTACAAAGAAGGCAGAATTCCACTTCATTCATTGAGAGCAGATATTGATTATGGTACTTCGACAGCACATACAATTTATGGAGCAATCGGTGTCAAAGTCTGGATCTGCAAAGGTGAAATAATTGGCAAACAGCAACAACAATAATTAAATTAAAGAGACAATAAAATGTTATCACCTAAGAGAGTAAAATATCGTAAAACCCAACGCGGTCGCAATAGAGGAAAAGCACAAAAAGGCTCTACAATTGCTTTCGGTTCATTCGGTCTTAAGACTTTAGAACACGCTTGGATTACAAATAAACAAATAGAGGCTGCCCGTGTCGCAATTAACCGTTACTTAAAGCGCGATGGTAAAATTTGGATACGTATCTTCCCTGATAAACCTTATACTAAAAAACCTCTTGAGGTTCGTATGGGTTCAGGAAAAGGTGCTCCTGAAGGTTGGGTCGCTGTTATAAAACCTGGTAGAATTATGTTTGAAGTAGATGGCGTAGAAGAGCATCTTGCAAAAGAAGCTATGCGCTTAGCATCAAATAAACTACCAATTAAAACTAAATTTGTTAAACGTATAGATTTGGTTTAGAACTAAAATGAAACAAAGAAAAGCAGTAAATTTACGTGACCTCCAAGACGAAGAGCTTGAAGGACTATTAAAAGAATCTATTGAAACTTTGACTAAGAATAGATTTCAAGCAGCAATGAGCCAATTGACAGATACTTCTTATATAAAAGTGATTAGAAAAGATATTGCAAGAATTAAAACAATTTTGCACGAACGTAAAACGGCACAAAATAAAGGAAATTAAAAATGAACGAAAATATGCCGAAGCAAGAGAATGCTAATAAGATGTTACCTGCAGATACAGGATCAAAAAGAGTTTTCCAAGGCAAAGTAACGTCTAATAAAGCAGATAAAACGATAACAGTGGAAATCGTACGCCACGTACCACACCCATTGTTTAAAAAGTATTACAAGAAAAATAAGAAGTTTATGGCTCACGATGAAAATAATGAATGCAATATCGGTGATACTGTAAAAATTATTGAGCACAGACCTCTTAGCAAAAGAAAAAGATGGAATTTAGTAGAAATAGTCGAACGAGCTAAATAATATAAAGGAATAAAACAATGGTAAGAGAAGAAACCAATCTAACCGTAGCTGATAACTCAGGCGCAAAAAAAATGCGTATCATTAGAGTACTCGGTGGTCACGGTAAAAAATATGCTCGCATTGGCGATATTGTAGTCGTAGCTGTAAAATCTGCACTTCCTAATGGAAACGTTAAAAAAGGCGAAGTATGCAAAGCAGTAATCGTTCGCACAAGTAAAGAAATTCAGCGTAAAGATGGCTCTCATATCCGTTTCGACGATAATGCTGGTGTGATTCTTAAAAATGACGGAGAACCAAGAGGTACTCGTATATTTGGTCCCGTTGCTAGAGAATTGCGAGAGAAAAATTTTATGAAAATCATATCATTAGCTCCCGAAGTAATTTAAGGATAGAATCAGAATGAAACTAAATATAAAAAAAGGCGATATGGTGCAAGTAATTGCCGGCAATGATAAAAGTACTACTCCTAGAAGAGTATTACTCGTAGATGTCGAAAAAATGAGAGTATTAGTAGAGGGTGTAAATATTAGAAAAAAACACTCTAGACCATCAGCGAATAACCAAAATGGTGGCATTATTGAAAAAGAAATGCCTATCCATTATTCAAATGTAATGCTAATAGATTCAGATAAAAAAGCTACTAGAGTAGGACGTAAAGTTACAACAGAAAATGGTAAAAGAGTCGTTACTCGTATCGCTAAAACCAATAATAAAGAAATATAATTATTAATAATATTGAATTAATAAGATAAAATGGCAAAGACACCAAGTAAAGCCGGCGCACAAGGTGCTGGTAGTACTAAAAAATTAGATATGAAGCCCGAAGGCAAAAGGCTCGAAGAAGTAAAGGATGCGGAAATTCCATATCCAAGACTTCACGAGTACTATACAAAAACTGTAGTGCCGAATATGATGAAAAAATTTAATTATAAATCGGTAATGGAAGTGCCTAAGCTCGAAAAAATTGTTTTAAATATGGGTATAGGTCAAGCTACTCAAGATATGAAAGCATTAAATGCTGCAATTAATGAAATGGAACTTATTGCTGGGCAAAGACCTGCAGTGAGAAGAGCTAAACAAGCTATTTCTAACTTTAAATTGCGTCAAGGAATGCCTATCGGATGTACAGTGAACTTACGCAGAGCAAGAATGTATGAATTCTTAGATAGATTCATTAATATTACTGCACCTCGTATAAGAGACTTTAGAGGCTTTAATGACAAATCATTCGACGGAAGAGGAAATTATTCTATCGGAATTAAAGAACAAATTATTTTCCCAGAAATAGACGTAGATAAAGTAAATAGAATTACGGGTCTCGATGTAACTTTCGTAGTAAAGAATTCAAGCGATGAAGAAACATATGCTTTATTAACAGAATTTGGATTTCCATTCCGTAAAAAAGATTAATTAGAGAAAAAATAATATGTCAACTACAGCAATAATAGCAAGAAACGATAAAAGAAAAGCATTAGCAGAAAAATACGCTGCTAAACGTGCAGAATTAAAAAAACTCGGTGATTACGAAGGTCTGCAAAAATTACCTAGAAATAGCTCACCTAACCGCATCCGCGTTAGATGTACTCAAACCGGAAGAGGTAGAGGTTGCTATAAAAAATTCGGTCTATGCAGAAATCAATTCCGCCAATTATCATTGGAAGGGAAAATCCCGGGAATTCGCAAATCAAGTTGGTAATTTTAAAAAATTTAAATTAAAAATATAAAAATATGCCAGTAACAGATAAAATAGCGGACCTTTTGACACGCATTAGAAATGCAGGTGCCGCTAATCATAAGACAGTTGATGTCCCAGCTTCAAGATTGAAAATGGATATTACCGCAATTTTGAAAGATAATGGATATATCGCTGACTTCGAAAAGATAGATGACAGCGTGCAAGGCACTATCAGGATAACTCTAAGATATTATCAACGTAAGCACGCAATAAAAGAAATGAAAAGAGTAAGCAAGCCAGGCAGACGTGCATACGCTCCTGCAGATCAATTACCTAGAGTAAGAAATGGCTTAGGAATATCGATAATATCTACTTCAAAAGGCGTAATGAGCGACAAACAAGCTCGTAAATTAAACGTCGGCGGAGAAGTACTTTGTACAATTTGGTAAAATTTAATAACAGGAGTAACAAGCTGTGTCTCGAATTGGCTTAAAACCATTACAAATTCCTGATAAAGTTCAGGTAAAAACAGAAGGCAAAACCATAACTGCTAAAGGTCCTAAAGGTGAGCTTTCAATCAATATTCCTGAGGATATCGAATATAAGATAGAAAACAATGTGTTATCTTTTTCTCGCAATAGCGATGAGAAAAAAACACGTTCGCTCCACGGTCTTACACGCACACTTGTAAGTAACTTAGTACAAGGCGTTTCTACAGGATTTTCAAAGACACTCAAAATAGAGGGTGTCGGCTATAAAGCAGAGATGAAAGGCAAATATTTATATTTGTCGATGGGTTATTCTCATCCAATATTATTTGTTCCACCAAGCGGAATAGAATTTAGCACTCCGCAAGCTACTACAATTATAGTATCCGGAGCAGATAAACAATTAGTAGGTGAAATTAGCTCATTAATCAGAAAACAACGTAAACCAGAACCTTATAAAGGCAAAGGTATTAGATACGAAGGCGAGTACGTAAGACGTAAAGCAGGAAAAACAAATACGAAATAATTAATAAAAAATAAAAATATAATCCTGGATAATCAATAGAATAATTCTATTTCGACATCCGGAGAGTAGTTTACAAATAAATTATAAACTATAAATGAAAATATTAGAATTAAAAAAACAGAGAAGACAACGTAGAAAATACGGTATTCGCAAAAAAATTGCCGGCACTGATGTAGTACCACGTTTAACAATTTTTAAAAGCGATATACATATCTATGCTCAAATTATCGATGATGTAAAAGGTATTACATTAGTATCAGCTTCTACAATTGATAAAGAAGTAAAAGGGCTTTTAAAATCTGGAATGACAAAGATTGCTAAAAGCGAGATCGTTGGAGAAGTAATTGCAAAGCGTGCTATTGATCATAATATTAAAAATATTGCTTTCGATAGAAACGGTTATATTTTTCACGGCAGAGTAAAAGCTCTTGCGGATGGTTGCCGCAAAGCAGGCTTAGAATTCTAATAATTGACGGAGAAAATAAAAGTGGCAAAAATTAAAGCTTCAGAATTAGATTTAAAAGATAAATTAGTATTCGTCGGCAGAACTGCAAAAGTAGTAAAAGGCGGACGAAGATTTTCCTTCTCAGCTATGGTTGTAGTGGGAGATGAACATGGTCACGTAGGCTACGGTACTGGTAAAGCAGGCGAAGTAGTTGATGCCGTGAGCAAAGCTACAGATGCTGCAAAGAAAAATATCGTATCGGTAAGACTTCAAGGAAGTACTATTCCTCACGAAGTATTAGGTAGATATGGTGCAGCAAAAGTATTAATTAGACCTGCAACTGCCGGTACTGGTGTAATCGCCTCTGGTGGCGTGCGTGCTGTATTGGAATTAGTAGGTGTGCAAGATGTATTAACCAAAAGCTTAGGCTCAAGCAATCCGCATAATTCAGTAAAAGCAGCTATTGACGGCTTATTACAATTAGAAGATGCTGTAGCTGTAGCTGCCAGAAGAAATATTTCTGTAGAAAAGGTTATTTTAGGTTAAAAATTTTTCGTATTTTTGTAGTTCTCAAAATTTTACATTAAAAATGTGTTTAATTTCTTAAATTTTGATACTTTTAAAAAATATTAAAAGAACTTATAAAATAAATAAAAGATAATATAAAATGAGCAAGCTTAAAATAAAACAAGTAAGAAGCATAATAAAAACTAATTCCAAACAAAAAGCTACAATTAAAGCTATGGGATTAGGCAGGCCTAATTATGAGGCTATTATGCCAGATAACCCTCAGACTCGCGGTATGATTGAAGTAGTTCGTCATCTCGTGCAAGTGCAAGAAATTAATGATTAAGCAACTGAGTATTTTTCAACATAAGTAAGTAAGAAATACTAATGAAACATATTGGAAATCTTCGACCAGCAGAAGGCTCGAAGCATAAAAATAAAAGAATAGGTAGAGGTCCAGGCTCAGGTCACGGTGGAACTGCTACACGTGGGCACAAAGGTGCTCAATCTAGAAGAAATTATAAAAGCAAACCTGGTTTCGAGGGTGGGCAAATGCCATTACATCGTCGTTTACCAAAATTCGGTTTTGAAAATAGATTCCGTGTGGAATATCAAGTGGTTAATTTAGCAAAATTGCAAGAATTAGCTGATAATAATTTATTACCTGAAAATATTGTTAATTTCGATACTTTATTCGGATTAAAGGTAATTAATAAAAAAGATAAACCTATAAAAATATTAGGTAACGGTGAAATCAAAACCGCATTAACAGTAGAAGCTCATAACTTCTCTGAATCGGCTAAACAGAAAATTGAATCAGCCGGAGGTAAAGTAGTTATAAATGAGTAAATTCGTAGATACAATACAGAATATATTTAAGATTGAAGAACTAAGACGTCGTATTATAACAACTGTTCTCATCTTAATTGTAGTAAGAATTGGTGCTTTTATCACTTTGCCCGGCGTAAACATTGAATTATTACAATTGACTAAAGGCTCAGGTGCTAATAATTTATTTGGATTATTCGACCTATTCGTAGGTGGTGCATTTTCTAACGCTGCAATTTGTGCATTAGGTATTATGCCTTATATCACTACATCAATTATTTTCCAATTAGCTGGTGTAGTTATACCGCAGATACAAAAAATGCAAAAAGAAGGTGAAGAAGGTAGAAGAAAACTCAATCAATGGACTAGAGTAGGTGCTGTATTTATAGCAGCGCTACAAGGCTGGGGAATGAGTATTAGACTTTTGAATATGGATGTAAATGGAATTCCAGTAGTGCAAACTCCAGGATTTTTATTTACAATTAGCACAATGGTACTTTTAACTGCCGGCACAATATTTTTAATGTGGCTCGGTGAGCAAATTACTGAAAGAGGCATAGGGAATGGTATTTCTTTAATTATCATGGTTGGTATTATTGCAAGACTACCCGGTGCTTTTTATCAAGAAATGAATCAAGTATTCGTAATGCAAGAGAGACCATGGCCAATTGAAATAATAATATTAGCATTTTTAATAGGTATTATTGCTGCTGTGATTTATATTACGCAAGGAGCAAGAAGAATTCCGGTTCAATATGCTAAAAGACAAGTAGGAAGAAAAGTATATGGCGGAACTACCAATTATATTCCACTTAGAGTGAATACAGCAGGAGTAATGCCAATTATCTTTGCTCAGTCATTATTATTTATCCCTGCAACTGTAGCAAGCTTTTTTCCAAATAGCGAGACATTAAATTATATAGCAAGTCTTTTCTCAGAGCAATCAATGTTTTATGCTCTTGTATATGGTGTAATGGTAGTACTATTTACATTCTTCTATACTGCGATTATTATTAATCCTAGAGAAATGGCTGATAATATGAAAAAGCAAGGTGGATTTATTCCAGGTGTTAGACCGGGATTATCAACAGCTGAGTACATTGAAAATATTTTAACTAAGATTACTTTACCAGGGTCTATATTTTTAGCTTTAGTTGCGATTATGCCGACTTTAGCCATTAATTTATTGGGTGTAAATGGAGCTTTTGCTTCATTCTTTGGCGGAACATCATTATTAATTATGGTAGGTGTTGCTTTAGATACACTTCAACAAATTGAATCATATTTGTTAATGAGACATTATGATGGCTTTATGAAGAGTGGCAAAATTAAAGGTAGAGCCGGAGTAGGTGGATATTAAAAATGTCTAATTCTATTCAAAGATTACCTGTACCTTATATAAATAATAATTCTGATATTAAAAAATTAGAAAAGGCAAATCGAATTGTAGCAGAAACTTTCAATGAAGTTGCCAAATATGTAAAAGAAGGTATAGCTACTATTGAATTAGATAAAATTGCTGAGGATTTTATCCTTAGTAAAAATGCAAGACCTGCTTTTAAAAACTATAAAGCTGGCGAAAATATCTTCCCATATACTTTGTGCATTTCACTTAATGAACAAGTTGTGCATGGTTTCCCAAGTGATAAAAAACTTGAAAACGGCGATATTGTCTCAATAGATTGTGGTGCAGAATTTGAAGGATATTTCGGTGATAGTGCTGTTACATACGCAATTGGCGAAATTGATGAAAAGAAAAAGAAACTTCTTAAAGTAACAGAAGAATCACTTTTTAAAGGTATTGAGCAGGCAATTGATGGAAATAAACTTTACGACATTTCCAGAGCAATTCAAACTCATTGCGAAAGCAATGGCTTTAGCTTAACGAGAGAATTAGTTGGGCATGGAATAGGTAAAAAGTTACATCAAGAACCATCTGTACCAAATTTCGTACCACCATTGCTTTACAGGAATTCATATCCAAATGTGAAGCTAATGAAAAATATGGCTATAGCTATTGAGCCAATGGTACATATGGGTGATAAAAAAGTAAAATTTCTAAAAGATGGATGGACAGTCGTTACAGCAGATGGGTCACCAGCAGCACATTTTGAACATACCGTCTTGATAGATAATGGAAAAGCAATAATTTTAACTCTTAGAAATTAAAAATGGGTAAACAAGAATTAATACAGGTAGATGGAGTAATTGAGGAGACTCTCCCCAATACTCAGTTTATTGTTAGATTTGAAAATGGTCATAAAGTATTAGCACATATTTCTGGCAAAATGCGTATGAATTTTATAAAAATTTTGCAGGGAGATAAGGTAAAAGTAGAATTATCTCCGTATGATTTATCCAAAGGAAGAATTATTTATAGATATAAATAACTAAAATTATTACTTAAGATAGAAATAAATTAATAAATATATAAAGAGATATACTAATGAAAGTATCCGCATCAATTAAAAAAAGAAACCCAGACGATATTATCGTAAAACGTAAGGGTAGAATTTATGTAATTAACAAGAAAAATCCACGTTTTAAACAAAAACAAGGTTAAGGAAAGGGAAGAAAGTGGCACGTATTTCAGGTATAGATTTACCAAATAACAAAAAAGGTCACGTAGGCTTGACTTATATTTTCGGTATTGGCAGATATTCTGCTTATGAAATATTAGAAAAAGCTGGTATCGACCCAGAAAAAAAAGTGGTTGAATGGAGCGACGACGAAATCGCACAAATTCGCCAAGTATTAGCAGAATATAAAACTGAAGGTAACTTGCGTAGCGAAGTTCAATTAAACATTAAGCGTTTAATGGATATTGGTTGCTATCGTGGATTAAGACACAGAAGAGGTTTACCAGTACGCGGTCAAAGGACAAGAACTAACTCACGTACTAGAAAAGGTAAAAGAAAAACAGTCGCAGGAAAGAAAAAAGCAGCTAAGAAATAATCTTATAATTAACTATGCAATTTCCTTTGCATAAAGTGGTAATATGATCTTAGCATAATTAATATTTTAAAAAAATGTTTATAAAAATTAGTAATAAAAAATAAATGGCTGCAGTTAAGAAAAAACAAAAAAGAAAAATAGTTGCCGATGCTCATGGTAGAGCATTTATTAAAGCTACTTTCAATAATGTAATGGTTACTATAACAGATACTTATGGTAATGTTTTATGTTGGAGTACTGCTGGCAAAAATGGCTTCCGCGGTTCTAAGAAAAATACACCTTATGCCGCACAAGTTTCTGCTGAAAAATCAGGAAAAGAAGCTTATGATATGGGCTTAAGAAAAGTCGATGTTAGTGTAAAAGGTCCAGGATCCGGACGCGAAGCTGCTATTAGGGCATTAACTCAAGCAGGCTTGGAGATTCACAGCGTGATAGATAAAACACCTATCCCACATAATGGCTGTCGTCCTCCAAAACGCCGTAGAGTATAATCTACAATAGTCGTATTAAATAAATTTTTGGAATTTTGTAAATTAACAAATTGAAAGTAATATGAATAATAATCAATTACAAATGCCCGATAAAATACAGATCGACGATGATAAAGATCTGAATTTCAGTAGGTTCACTCTGCAACCTCTAGAAAAAGGATATGGCGTTACTCTCGGCAATTCTTTCCGAAGAGTGCTACTATCTTCTATTCAAGGTACTGCTATAGTTGGTGTGAAAATTTCTGATGTTCTCCACGAATTCCAGACTATACCGGGCGTTTTAGAAGATATGACTGAATTAATTCTGAACCTCAAAGAAGTAAGAATTAAACATAATGATAAAAAAGAAAATAAGATAAATCTTCATATAAAAGGTCCCGGAGTATGGACTGCTAAAGATATTCAAGATGCTTCTTCAGAAGCAATTGAAGTAATGGATCCAGAGCATATAATTGCAAATTTAGCTGAAGATGCAGATTTTGATGTAGAAATTAGATTAGCTCGTGGCAAAGGTTACGTGCCAAGCGAAGAGCAAATTATGAATGATTTCCCACTCGGAATGCTTCCAATTGATGCAGTATATACACCGGTAATGAATGTAATTTATAACATTGAACCATATAGAGTAGGGCATAAAACTGATTATGAAAAATTAGTCCTCGAAGTAACTACCGATGGTACTATTACTCCCGAAGAAGCAGTAAATTATTCTTCAAGATTACTTTTCGAACATATTAGATATTTTATGGGAACAGAGGAATTCGAAGAAGAAAAGATTAGACCTATTAATCCTGAAGATGAAATAAAAGAAAAAGAACGCAATAGATTAAAGAAAATATTGTTAACTCCAACAGAAGAACTAGAATTAAGCGTACGCGCTCATAATTGCTTAAAAGCTGCAGGAATTAAACAATTATCTGATCTAGTGAGATTACAAGAAAGCGAATTATTAAAATTCCGAAATTTTGGTAAGAAATCTCTTGCTGAACTAATAGATATAGTAAAATTATATGGTCTTGAATTTGGTATGAATGTAGATAAAATCATTCGCGATGACCATTTAAGACATATTGAATTAAATACTGATTTTTAATTATTATTTTTTAATAACTAATATCACACATCATAAAAGAAATTTATAATATTAAACTGAGTTATATATGAGACATATGGTAAGAGGAAGGAACCTCACGCGTACAAGCAGTCATAGAAAAGCTCTTATGAAAAATTTAGCTACTTCTCTATTCGAGCATAAAAGCATCGTTACTACTGAAGCTAAAGCTAAAGAATTAAGACCTTATGCTGAAAAGTTGATAACTAAAGCGCGTGTAGCCCTCCAAAAAGAAAAATTAGGCACTTTGCCTTCTGGACAAACAATTGATATCCACAGTAGAAGAATTGTGGGAAGACATATTAGAAATAAAGCTGTTTTGCAAGAATTATTTGATACAATCGCCCCAGCTGTAGCTGAGAGAAATGGTGGATACACTCGAATAGTTAAATTAGGATTTGCAAGAGGCGATGCAGCAAGAGAAGCTATTATACAATTAGTAGATTTTGGACCAGAGCAAGATGGTCAAGTATCTCTAAAGAGAAAAAAAGCTAGTGCAAAGAAAAAAACTAATGCTAAAGCTCCAAAAGCTCCAAAAGTAAGTAAAGAAGCTAAAGATGCTGATACTACATCTAAAAAAGCAAGTAAAGCAAAAGAAACTATAGCTGATAAGAGTGAAGAAGTAGTAGAAAAAGTAGAAGAAGTAAAAGCACAAGCTAACGAAGTAATTGAAACTGCTGAAGCAAAAGCTGAAACTACTGTAAATGATGTCGTGGAAGATATTACCGAAGAAGCAAAAGAAATTTCTTCTGAAGAAAATATTAACCCAGAAGACAAAGCATAATAAATGTGATGAATTAAATCACTAAATATTTTTGCAAATTAATTAAAGACTGTGCCGATTAACTAAAACGAAACAGTCTTTTTTTTATAATAATAGCCGTTAAAAAATCTAATTTTAACGGCTATTTATTTTGCGAAATATTAATTGAATTATAGTTTATTTACCTTACCAATAAATAGAATTGTATTAGTATTATTATCTTGTATTAAGAAAATAAATGGTTTATTTAAAAATAATATAAATTCGTCATTCATTGCTGATGTATTTCTCATAATAGCAACAGTGGCAGCTGCAGCTTTAGTACCTGATTCATCTACTTCAATAGCTGCATCATGGAGTACTCTTGAAATAAAAACTCTTTCTTTTGAGCTAAGATTTGAAAAATCTGCCTTGTCTGTGAAAGCTAATTTTATTCCCATATCTTTCAAAATATTGTTTAAATCTAATTTTGTTTTTAATTTAAACTTAGGCATATAAAGCTCAGTTTTATTTGGTTTAAGATTTGAATTTATTATTCTGATTAGATCATCGTCCATTTTGTCAGAAATATCTGTTATAGTATTTTTATTATTTGGAGCGATTATAAGCATTTTAGTATTGCTTTTATCATAAGGCAATTCCAATACTCGAATGTCATTATTTACATAACTTTTTAAAGTCGAGTCTTTTAAATACATCATATCTACTTCTGAAATTGAATTATCAAGATTATAGAAGTTAGATTTAGCAGTTTTAGATTTTTCAAATTCTAATTTCCATTTATCTTTAAAATATATTGCATTGACTAATATAGCCACTGCATTAGATTCTAATTCATCAATCATATTATTTATCATCTTACCAGTATGATTAGAAATCCAATCATTAACCTCGGTAACTAAATTAGGATTAGAGAAATCTCTTGAAAATACTTCTGAATTATAATATTTTTTTAGGATTTCTTGGTAAGTATTTTCTACAGGAAAATTATTTCTCATCCAAAATGAATTGGCTATAAAAATATTTTCTGATTTTTGATAATTTGTCAGAATATCTAAAAATAGTTTATGATAATCATTTAAATTATTTAATTGATTATCTTCAATTTCTAAAGCATCAACAAGTTGGGCTTTGGTTTCACCTTTTGCACCATTAAGTAGCATATATAGGACACTATTAATACTATATGGGGAAAAGAATATATTTTCATCTATTTTAGCCCTTTCATCAATTTCCTCGAAAATATCAAATGAAAAATCATTAATAGAATTTACTAATCTTTTTTGCTCTGAATTAAGTACTACAGGTACATCAGGATTAGAATCAACTGGATTGCTAGAGTCTTTTTTGCATGATTGAACAAAGGAAGCTATAAAAATAAATGTTATAAGATAAATTGCAATTTTTTTCATTTTTTTATATATTATTAAGTGTATAATTTACTAACTTTACCTAAATAAAGAATAGTTTTAGTTTTAATATCACGGACAACAATAAAGAATGATCTATTTACCAATAGTTTAAGTGCTTTATTTTGATTTGTGAAATCTACATTTACGCTTAAATCGCTTGACATTTTAAGACCATTATCATCAATTTTAAAGTATGTTTTGTGTTTAATATTATTAACAAAGAAATTTTTAATTTTAGTTATAAATGTAAAATCACCATTTGATTCAAATGCTTTCATAATACCTAATTTCTTTAATTGTAGCTTTAAATCAATTTCTTCGTTTAACTTGAATTTTGGTAATGTAAGATCAGTGTATTTCACTGTCATATTCTTAAGCATTTGATAGTACTCACTTGTAGAAAAATCGGAAATTAATTTGCTAAGAGAATTTTCATCGTTAGGTAAAAATATTGTCATTGCATATTTATTATTAGCATAAGTGAGGTCTACTGCTGTATAATTCTCATTTGTGGTACTAAGAATAGTAGAATCCTTAATGCTCATAAAAAATAAAGCTCCATTTAATTTATTTTCATTATAAAATGTTTTTACAATAGGATCAGTTTTAAATTTAAATTTCCAATCTCCTGTAAAAACTGATGAATTATAAATATTAAAATTTGAATTTGGATCTAAATAAGCAATTAATTGGTCGAAAATGCCTTTTGTTTTTGTTTTGAACCATAAATTAATTTCATCGCTAGTACTTGCATCAAAAATACTTTTAAGGAATACTTTAAAACCAAAATTATTTTCAAGTTTTAATTTAAAGTTACTTTCTGCATTAATACTATCTCTAGAAATTATAGAATTTGCTAATTCAAAATTCACATAAGAAGATGAATTTTTGATTGCTTCAATTAAATTTTTAATTCTTAAGTTTAACTCATCATCATTTTGAAATGAGAATTTAATTTTGCTTTTGATTTCGTTCTTTGTACTTCCACTTGTACTATTTAGTAATGATGATAAAGTTAAATTTACATTAACAGGAGAAATTAAGACATTATCATCTTTATTCTCTTTGACTTGTGATTTAAATACTTCTAATCCAATTTCATTAGTTGCATCAACTGTTTCTTGAAGTTGAGCTGCAATCGGTTCGTTTTCATTGATAACTGGATCAGTACCACTATCGGTACAGGAAACTACGAATAAGATTATTCCTATAACAATTAAAATTTGATAAAACTTTTTCACATTATGCCTTCTTTATATTAATTAAAAAAACTTTCAAGTTTATATCTAACGAGCGTATATTATTTAGGTTACTAGGTATAAATAAAATAATTTATTTAGAAAATTTGCTTAGAATCATTTTAAAATTTGATTTTGATAATGATGCAAAAATAATAAAATAAATATAAAGAATGATTATTTATTTCAATCTTTTGATAATGAGGATAGTTTGGTCATCGTAGGGAAGATCAGATTTGGAGAATAATATGATATTTTCAAGTAATTTATTAATCATATTTGTAGAATTAAAATCTAAATTAGATTTTATTGATTCGATAATTCTTTCGATTCCATATTCTTCGCCATTTAGGTTAGGCGTTTCACAAATCCCATCAGTAAATAAGCAAATAATATCGTTTTTTTCTAAATTGATTTTGCCTATGGAATAATTAATTTGGTCATCAAGCATACCGAGAAAAAGTCCTCCCTCTTTTAATTCGTCGACATCTCCATTTTCTTTGAGGTGTAAAGGGGGATTGTGTCCTGCATTAATATAGGTCAATATATTTTCATCAGGATTAATTATACCCACGAACATAGTTACGAATTTATCAGGACTTGTGTTTTGAAATACAATTTTATTTAAATTATTTAGCAAATCATATAAATCGAAATCTACCATTGATAATGCACGAAATGCTGCTTGCACATTTGCCATTAAAAGCGATGCAGGCAATCCTTTTCCGCTTACATCAGCAATTGTAAAGACAATATTTCCATTGGATAGTACGAAATAATCTAAATAATCACCTCCTACTTGCTGAGAGGGTTTGCTAATACCAGATAATGAGTAATTTTTGTAATTTAATTCTGATTTTGGTAGCAAATTGTTTTGGATTTCTAAAGCTAAATTTAGCTCATTTTCAATATTTTTCTTTTCGATTAATTCATTTATCAATCGATGATTTTCCATTGTAGAAATAGTTGCTGAGGCGAGAGCTTGAAGGAAGTTAATATTGTCATTGCTAAATTTTTCATTATTCATCTTCTTACTAAGTAATATAAATCCTTTCTTGATATTATTGTGATACATTGGCACAAATAATTGAATTTCATTTTTTGTTATTTCGTTTAACAAATTTTCAGATGAAATATTTAAATCATTTAAATCAGTTGGACTATCTAAGTAATTAATTAAATAATTTAATAATTGAATTGATAGATTATTTTTAAACCTATTTATACATTGCTCTATTTCTTCATTTTCCTTTAGATAATACATCGAAAATTTAGAGACCATTAATTGCCCCATTAATCTATGAGAGAACATACGAAATATCTCTTCATAAGAATTAACTATGCTATAGTCTTGAGTTATTTCAAATAAAGTGTTTAAGATTTGATTACGCTTTTCTAAATTATGCTTAGTTTCTTCTAATTTATAATTGTTAAAAGCATTTTTCAACGCAGATTGAGCAATTTTAGCGACTAAATGTAGGTATTTATTTTCTTCTTCTGTAAATTCAATTTTATTTAATTTTTCTGATAGTAAAATAATGAAATTTCTACCATTTTCATTTTTGAATTCAAATTTATTTAGATAAAAATCAGAAATTAAAGAATTGTCTAAAGAAATATCTTCAATCGGGATAGCAGAAATATTATGTGAATATTGTGTTCTTCCTCTAGATGAGATAACATTATAGTATTTTGATTTAGAACTCTTCTGCAAAAAAACAATACCTCTTTTAATTCCAAATTTACCCATAATACTCAGTAAAATAGTATCGAAAATAAATTTTTCATTAGTTGAATTAAGTAAAATATTACTTAAATCGATTAAATTCTCGAGATTTAGAATATTTGAGTTATTGTTCATTTGTTAAATTCCAAGAATATCAAATAACGACATCTTTAATATTTCTCTTGAAATTGCAATATCTCGCTGCAGTAAACAAATAGTCAGATAAGCGATTAATGAATTTTAAGCTAATTTCTGATATTTCCTCATTTAATGCTAATTCAACAATTAATCTTTCAGCTCTCCTCGATACTGCTCGGGCTTGATGTAAAAAAGAAGCTCCAGCACTACCACCAGGCAAAATAAATGATTTTAATTTTGGCATTAAAGCAGTATATTTATCTATCAATTCTTCTAAGTGTGCAACATCATTTTCATTTATTCTTTCCATTACAAACTTAGGAGATGGGTTGAATGGTGTAGCAAGATCAGAACCATATTTAAATAAAAGCTTACTTAAGTCCAATAAATCGATTTTTAAATCACCTTCAGGAATATAATTTATTGCTACCCCTATAATAGTATTTAGTTCATCAATTGTGCCATAGCAATTCACCCTTAGAGAATTCTTTTTAACTCGTTCGCCATTTAGAAGCGAAGTACCGCCTTTGTCACCAGTTTTAGTGTATATTTTTCCCATAATTCTTAAAAAATAAAAATCGTCTCAATAAATATTTACTTAGACGATTTTCTATTAAATTTATAATATTATCTTATAAAATTTATTCTTTTACTCTTTCTATATATGTACCGGTGCGAGTATCTACTTTTACCATATCACCTTCGTTAATGAATAATGGTACTCCGACTTGTACTCCAGTTTCAAGAGTAGCAGGTTTTAGTACGTTAGTAGCAGTATCACCTTTTAGTCCTGGCTCAGTATGAGTTACTTGTAAATTAACATTTGGAGGCATTTCGGCAGAAAGCACAGCACCATCTACAAATGCTAATTGAATTACCTGATTTTCTTTAAGGAAATTAAGTGAATTTCCTAATAATTCAGCGTCAACAGGGATTTGTTCGTATGTATTTGGTTCCATAAAGTGAAGAGTGTTTCCGTCATTGTATAAATATTGGTAATCATGACGTTCTACACGCACAAATTCTATTGATTCACCTGAACGAAAGCGATTCTCGTACAATTTACCAGTTTTCATATTTCTCATTTTAACTTGGTAAAATGCTCTTAAATTGCCGGGAGTCCTATGCTCGGATTCTAATACGACATTCATTTCACCATTAAAAATAATTACTGCACCTGGTCTGAGATCTGAAGTTGAACCTGCCATAATTCTTTAAATATTATTAGAAAAAGAAAAAAGTATGAGGTGACGACCGGAATCGAACCGGTGTAGACGGTTTTGCAGACCGTTGCCTAGCCACTTGGCTACGTCACCAATTATTTATTCAAATTATAGAAGCAAACTAGAAAGTATGCTTTATAAGACTACAAATTTAATGTTTTTTTTGATAATTACAAAATTATTCATTTTATTCTAAAGAAAAACAAATAAATACACAATTTAATTCATTATTTATACAATATTTTGAGAAAAAGAGAGAATTTTATAAATTTAAATTTGTGAACTAATTAAAAATTTGTATTTTTGAGTACTTTATTTAAATAGATATTTAACTTATTATAACGGAGACAATAATGGATTTTCCAAATGAATTATTCTACTCAAATGATCACGAATGGGTAAAAGTAGATGGAAAAAATGCTTATATCGGTATATCTGCTCACGCTGCAAGCGAATTAGGCGATGTTGTATATATCGACATTGAAAGCGATTTAGATAAAATTACTAAGGGTGAAGTGTTCGGCACTATTGAAGCTGTAAAAACTGTAGCTGATTTAGTAGCACCAATTAGCGGAAAAGTTCTTGAAGTAAATGCTCCTCTAAATGATGCACCTGATACTGTAAATAATGATCCATACGGCAACGGCTGGATGGTAAAAGTAGAAATTGCCGACGAAGCAGAGCTAAATGATTTAATGAAAGTAGATGCATATAAAGCGTTTATTGGTGAATAAGAAATTATAATTAACTAAATATAAACTCAATTGATATTATATATCAATTGGGTTTTTATTTCGGTTATAATTTTAGCTTAAATTAATATTAAAAGTTATAACGATTGATTTTACACACAAAATAGAATTAAAAAAATCAGAATGGATATATCACAATTAAGAAGAGAATATAATTCAGGTTCTTTTACTGAAAAAAATGCTGATGAATCTCCATTTAAACAATTTGAGAAATGGCTTGAAGATGCTGAAGAAACTGGATTTCTAGACCCAAATGCAGTGGCTGTATCTACAGTAGATAAAACTGGAATGCCTACAAGCAGAATAGTACTTTTGAAGAGCTTTGATATTAAAGGATTTGTCTTTTATTCAAATTATGAAAGCACTAAAGGAATTGATTTAAATGAAAATCCAAAAGCTTGTATGTTGTTTTTTTGGGATAAATTAGAAAGACAAATACGTATTCAAGGATCAGTCGAAAGACTTACGCCAGAAGAATCAGATAAATATTTTCAAACTCGGTCTTTTACTAGTAAAATTGGCGCTTGGGCTTCTAAGCAAAGCCGAAAGTTATCCAGTCGTTATAAGTTGCTAAGAGAAGTAGCAGGATATATTGCAAAATATCCAATTAAAGTACCTTTACCTCCACATTGGGGTGGGTATAGATTAACGCCAGAATATTTTGAATTTTGGCAAGGACGCGAAAGCCGTCTGCATGATAGGATTGTCTATGAAAAGTCTGATAATGATAAATGGACTATTTCAAGGATCTATCCATAAAAATGATTTTTGTTTAAATAATTTTTATAAATAAAATAAAAATAATCGATGGAACATTTATTAAACATTCCAATAATTTTATTATTTCCATTTATAATAATGCTGTTGTCGATAGCATTATTACCAATATTTTTAGAGAAGTTTTGGGAGAACAATAAAAACAAATTGTTCGTTTCAATTCTGCTCAGTATTCCAGTAATAATTTGGTTTTCCTTAAATGGAGCTTTCGGTCATGTTGAAGAAACAATTCTTTATGATTATATTCCATTTATTATATTACTTGGTGCATTATTTGTAATAACAGGTGGTATTTTAATTGAAATTTCTAATCAACCTACTCCACTAACAAATACGGCTATATTGGCATTTGGTGCAATAATTGCCTCTTTTATAGGGACTACAGGGGCAGCTATGCTTCTAATTCGCCCAATTTTAAAAATAAATAAAATACGTAAGAATAAAATTCATACTATACTTTTCTTTATTGCCATTGTAGCGAATTGTGGGGGGTTGCTTACTCCTCTTGGAGATCCACCTTTATTTATGATGTATTTAAGAGGAGCTGAATTTACATGGTTTTTTAGTTTGATACCTGAATGGTTAACAGCTTGCGGAATGTTATTAGTTCTTTATTATTTTTGGGAAAGAAGTTTATATAATTCTGAAAAAGAAAAGAATAAGAAGCTTTCGATGAAAACACCGACTAAAATAAGAGTTTACGGTGCTTATAATTTTATTTTTTTAGGAGGAGTAATTTTTGCAGTAGCTTTTATTAATCCTTCAAATTTTAGTTTTATTAAACCTGCTACAATTTCATCGTTTATTAGAGAAGGTGTAATCTTGTTAATGATGCTAATTTCCTTTTTTAGCACTAGCAAGAGATTACATAAAAGGAATCACTTTGAATTCGCTCCAATACAAGAAGTAGCATATTTATTTATTGGTATTTTTATTACGATGATCCCATGCTTAATTTATTTAAAAATGAATGCACACACTATCGGAATAGAACATCCGGCTCAATTCTACTATGCTTCTGGAATTTTAAGTAGTTTCCTAGATAATACACCTACAGCTGTAACTTTCCATTCTTTAGCTCAAGGGCTTACATTTTCTGGAAGTTCTCAAACATTAATTGCTGGAATCCCAGAATTAATATTAAAAGCAATTTGCACCGCTTCTGTATTTTGGGGTTCAATGACTTATATTGGAAATGGTCCAAATTTTATGGTTAAATCAATTGTTGAAAATAGTGGAATTAAAATGCCTCATTTTTTTGCTTATATGTACAAATTTTCAATAATAATTTTACTTCCAATCTTTATTATAATTCAACTAATATTTATTTAAAAGGATTAAAAAAAATAGATATTATTATGAATAAATAATTAAATTTTTAAAAATAATAAAAAAAATCTCTTAATCAATCAAATAATTAAGAGATTTTTTAGTTTATATTAATTGTTAATCAAAGATTAAGCCAAAATCATATTGTTTAATTAAAAATTAAAGAGTTTTGTTATTATAAATATTTATGATATTATTAGAGAATATTTTAATTGAAGACGACTTATTAGAAGCAAAGTTTTGTTGCGACTTGCAGAAATGTAAAGGAGCATGTTGTACATTTTATGGGGAATATGGAGCACCTCTATTAGAGGAAGAAATAGAGCAAATTGAAATTAATTATCCAAAAATTAAAAAATATTTAAGCGAAAAATCGATATATTATATTCAAGAAAAAGGCTTATATGAGGGAAAACATAATCATAAAACGACAATGTGTATAAATAACCGCGATTGTGTATTTGTGTTCTATGAAGATGGGATCGCTCTTTGTGCTTTTGAAAAAGCATTTCTAAATAATGAAATAGATTTTAGAAAGCCAATTTCTTGCCATTTATATCCTATAAGAGTAAGACAAATTAGTAATAATATGATTTATTATTCGCAGATTGATGAATGCAAAGATGCTGTAGAAAAGGGTGAAAAAGAAAATATAGCTCTGATTAGCTCACTTGAAATTCCTCTTAGAAGAAGATTCGGTAATAAATGGTATGAGATATTAAAACAATATTTAGAAAATAATAATTCGAAATAAAAAAGTATATGCAATTATCTTTAAAAATGAAAAACTCATTGTCTCAGACACTGACTCCACATCAGATTCAGTATCTAAAGATGTTGCAATTACCTCTAGTGCAGCTTGAACAACATGTTCGGCAGGAAATTGAGTCTAATCCATTATTAGATGAGTATGAAGATAATTTTTCATTAGAAGAAGAAGGTTTTGATAATTCAACGGATAATGAATTTAATGATTATAACCAAATCGAAGCAATGGAAGTTGCAAAGCAAAATGAATATTATCCGGAAGCAAGAGATTTAATCGATGACAAAGCAGATCCTTTTGAGTTTTATAAAATGATTTGGCAAGATGATTCAGATTCGCCAAATAGAAATAGCAAGCAATCCCACGAAGAAGACGACTATGAACCATTTCAAATTAAAGACAATGGTACTTTTATTGATGATATGAAGAATCAATTAGCTATCTATAATTTGAGTGATGAAGAGAATATAATAGTGAATCTGATTTTTGGATATATCAATCGTGCTGGATATCTAATTAAAGAAGACGTAAATCAGAAATATGATGCCGAAATTAGCCAATATTATAAAAATGATGATACTACAATTGAAGAGGAGATTACTAACAAAGCAAATGATGAAATATTTGATATTAACTTACAATTAAAAGAAGTAGAATTAATTGAAGAAGCTAAGCAAAATGAATTTTTAAAAGAAAATCCAGCTCGCAAATATGCTATTAATCAAGAAGTAAGAGATATAGTTGAAAAAAATCTTTATGGAAAAGAAATTATAACTGAAAAAAAAGTATCTAATTATTTACGTAATGTTACTATTAACGATACTGAAAGAATTATTCAAATAATTCAGCACTTAGACCCGCCTGGAATAGCTTCAAGAGATATTAGAGAATGCCTAATGGTTCAGCTCGAAGTGATAACCAATAAAACTGAAATTCAAAAATTAGCTTATGAAATTTTAAAAAACGGATATGAACCATTTTCAATGAAGCATTATCATATCCTTTTAAAGCAATTCGATGTCAATGAAGAGCAATTAAAAGAAGCTATTGATGAAATTAAAAAGTTGAATCCTAAACCTGCTGGCTATGATGCTATGCATGAATTTAATACTATCACACCAGATTTTTTAGTTGGTTTTGATAAAGAAACAAATGAATTGCTAGTAGTAGTAAATGACAGTCGATTACCTTCTTTAAAAGTAAATGAAGCTTATAATAAAATTAGACAAGATGCAAAATATAAGAAAACTAAGCGAGACGAAGCTGATAGCCAAATTAAAAATTTGCCTGTACCCGATGAATTCGGTACAAATAAAAATATAAATATTAATCGCGAGGCAATTAATTGGATAAGAGAAAAGTATGAGGATGCTAAATTTTTAATTCAAGCTATAAAGCAAAGGAAAAGCACAATATTAAAAGTTATGACTGCGATTGCATTTAGACAAAAAGATTTCTTTAAGCAAGGAGCACAAGGTCTAAAACCACTTATTTATAAAGATATATCAGATGATACTGGATTAGATATTTCTACTATTTGCAGAATTGTAAATGGAAAATATGTACAAACTGAATTTGGTACCTTTGAGTTGAAATATTTCTTTAGTGAAGCTCTTCGAAATGATGAAGGTGAAGAAGTTTCCACTAGAGTGATTAAAGAAATTTTAAAAGAAACAATAGATAGCGAACCTAAAGATAAACCATATAGCGATGAAAAATTATCCGAAGTTTTGAAAGAAAAAGGATATAATGTAGCTAGAAGGACTGTTGCCAAATATAGAGAACAATTAAATATTCCCGTAGCAAGACTACGCAAGGAATTATAATATTAATTATAAAATCTTCATTTAAATATTAAATTAAAAAAAATAAATTGGTAATTAGATATGAAAAATAAATACAGTTTAGTTTTAGTTATAATAATAAGTTTTATTTTTACTTCTTGTAGTTTTAGAACAGATTATCCATCAATAAAATATTATCGTTTAAATTCAGAGCCATCTTCAAAAATCCAGCCCAATGCAAGCATTGATGCATCATTGTTAATTAGAGATGTAATGGTGTCAGCAGGAAATGAGACAGACCAAATGATGACTACAAGTGATAATGGTAGCATTACAAAATATTATTATCATAGGTGGATTAGCGATATTCCTTCACTTGTCAGCGACTTTTTTAGAGAGAGATATACCAAATTTGGGCTTTTTAAGGGAGGGATTAGCAAATCAGCTTCTGCTATCATTCCAAATTATGTGTTAGAAATATCATTAATTGAATTCCAAAATATAAGCACTTCAAAAGGCTCTTCTTATGTAGAAGTTACAGCTTTAGCTACAGTTATAGAATATCCAAAAGGTGCTGGCGAACAAATGAAAAAGCTATTTGTAAAGGTATTTACAAGCAAAGAATATAAACGTGATAATGAAGTAACTTCCATTGCTCCAGCTTTTAGCAAAGCTCTAAATAATATTGCTGATGATATTTATTTAGAACTTTATAACTTAGTGAATAAAAATATATCAGAATAATTTTATCAAGAATTATTAAAGAAAAGAATTTCTAATGCCTCGGTTCGATTTAATTAATCAAAATGAAGAGCAATCCAAACAAGAAAAATGGAAATTATCTAAGAAAAGCTCTATTACTTCTGATATATTAAATAAAAAAGGTAAAATCATTAATGGACAAGTCATATCCATTATTGGAAAGAATTACAAAGTTCAATTAGAAGATAATAATATTATCGAGTGCCGAAGAGCTGGGAAAATTACATCGTCGCATAATGAATCACAATTAATTGCCACTGGCGATAATGTACAAATTGAAATTTCAGAAAAAAGTTTTGATTTATCTACAATAGTGAAAGTAGAAGAAAGAATTACACATTTATCAAGGAATTCTATTTATGGAGATAAAGAAGACATTATCGCAGCTAATGCTGATAAATTGCTTATAATAGTTGCAGCGGCAGAACCGTTTTTTAATAGAAGATTAGTTGATAGGATGTTAATTTCTGCTGATATTGGTGGTTTAGAATCTGCAATTTGTATTAATAAAATTGATTTAATGCCTTTGGATTTCCTACAAAATGAATTTAAAATATATGAAAGTTTAGGTAAAAAAGTATTTTATATTTCCGTTAATGATAACATCAATATTACTGAAATACAAGATTTTACTCAAGGAAATATTACTATTTTTAGTGGTCAATCTGGTGTGGGTAAATCATCATTATTAAATGTACTATATGGAGAACATATTCAAAGAATTTTCCAAATTAGCAATAGATCAGGGAAAGGGCAACATACTACTTCTAATGCTACCCTTATAAAATTAAATGAAAAAAGTGCAATTATCGACACTCCCGGTATCCGCGAATTTGGTCTATGGGGCATTGAACCACAAGAATTAGCTTTGATGTTCGATGATTTCGAGGGATATAGAGAAAATTGTAAATTTATTCATTGTACTCATATCCATGAACCGAAATGTGCTGTAATTGAAGCAGTTGAAGAAGGAAAAATTGATGTTCAGAGATACCAAAGCTACCTGAATATCTTTGATTCCCTTAAAAAGTAAAAAAAGAACCTTCATTTTACTAAAGGTTCTTTTATTGCGTGGTACCGAGGGAGGGATTTGAACCCCCGACACTCGGATTATGATTCCGATGCTCTAACCAACTGAGCTACCCCGGCTCCTATATATTTTAAAAAATAGGAATACAAAAATAATATATTTTTATCATTCTAACAAATAAAAAAATTATTAGAGAAGATAATTTTCATAAAGCCTATAAAATAGGGCTTTTAATGGAAAAATTTATGATAATATTATTTTTTTTAATTTTTTTTTCAAAATATTTTTTTATTTCAAAAAAACTCCGTAATTTTGAAGTCTTAGTTTTAAGCAACAATCAATGTTGTATGACTAACAAAACAACAAATATTATTTAGGCGATCTCGTAGCTCAGGCGGTAGAGCATTTGACTTTTAATCAAAGGGTCGTTGGTTCGAGTCCAACCGGGATCACCAAGTTTTAAAAAAGCTATTTTATTTTTCTTAAGTAAAATAGCTTTTCTATTTAGTCTTCTCGTTTGTTAATGACAACAACAATTTCGCCTTTAAATTCTTTTCTTTGTTCATAAATATCATAAATCTCAATTGCAGTTCCTCTAATAAACTCTTCAAATTTTTTAGAAATTTCTCGTGCAATACAAATTTCTGTCTCTGAACCAAAATATTCAATAATTTCTTTTATTAATTTACCAATTCTATGAGTAGATTCGTAGATTATCAATGTTTTAGTAATTTGAGAAGCATTAAGCAAAAATGTTTTTCTTCCCTTTTTCTGAGGGGGGAATCCCAAAAAGACAAATTCATTTAATGCGAAACCGCTACCAAGAATAGCCGGCAAAATTGCATTTGCTCCCGGTAGAGGAATAATTTTTATATTGCTTTTAATTGCTTCATTTATTACTCTAAATCCTGGGTCGGAAATACCAGGAGAACCAGCATCAGAAATAATAGCAACTGATTTTCCATTTTCAATAGCTCTAATTAATTCTACTGCTCTATCTCGTTCATTATATTCATGATAACTTATCAATTTTTCATAATGAATATTAAGCATTTTTAATAATTTTATTGAATTGCGTGTGTCTTCGCAAGCAATGATATTAGCTGATGATAAGACTTTTACAGCTCTAATTGTAATATCATCGATATTTCCAATTGGAGTAGGAACTAAATATAATGCTGGCTCAAGCTTTTTTATCTCGGATATTTTAGCATTACCAATTCCAAAATCATCAATATTTAGAGATTCTTCATTCATTTTCTTTGATAGATATTATTAATTAATATCATAAATTTTCAAAATAATTTTTCATTAAGTCAGAACATTCTTTTTCCATAATTCCTGAAATTATCTCCACTCTGTGATTTAATCTTCTGTCGCTAGGAATCATATATAATGAACCACAAGCACCGGATTTATTATTCCAAGCTCCAAAAATTACTTTTTTTATTTTGCTTAGTACAAGAGCACCTGAGCACATTGCGCATGGCTCGATAGTTACATATAATTCGCAATCATTGAGATATTTATCGCCTAAAATTTTAGTAGCATAATTAATAGCCAGTAATTCGCAATGTGCAGTAGCATCTTTAAGCAATTCTACTTTATTATGCGCAGAAGCAATAATTTTATCATTATGAACTATTACTGCACCAATTGGCACTTCTCCAAGAGATTTAGCTTTTTCTGCAATCTTAATAGCTTCTTGCATATATTTTTTATAATAATTCATTTTATAAGAAAAAAATAAAAAATATTTTATTGTTAGATATTGAACAAAAGCAAAAATAAGGATATTTATTAATAAATAAAGTAAAATTTAATATAAAAAATTAAAAAAAGTTGTTATTTTGATAAAACATTAATATTTTTGTAGTTTTCAAAATTGTAATTTCAAACTTTTATATTATAATATTAAAATTTTGAAAAAAATTAAAAAATA
>ENA-UOOK01001191-UOOK01001191.1-fermentation-metagenome-genome-assembly--contig:-NODE-1191-length-34587-cov-9.494353_pt1 | contig 34587 bp, 31 predicted proteins | sample MGYA00245777_ERZ724023 | MGnify/ENA primary metagenome ERZ724023 (study PRJEB28704, sample SAMN03018312) | fermentation metagenome | biome: anthropogenic terrestrial biome; feature: soil; material...
AAATCAGGTATAGGATATATCACAAGATTTGATATAGATAAGCATGAAACAAAAATTGCAGGTGAAGTAAAGGATTTTAATCCTCAAGATTTTATAGACAAAAAAAGTTCAAGACGTATGGATAGATTTGCACAATACGCGGTGGCTGCAACTCACTTAGCTATTAATGATGGAAATATTGCCTTAAGAAACTTAAATAAAGAAAGGATTGGAACTATTATAGGTCCTGGAATCGGTGGCATGGAGACCTTTGAGGTTGAAAAAGAAAAATATATGGAAAAGGGTCCGGATAGAGTAAGTCCGTTGTTTATTCCAATGATGATATCAAATATGGCAGCAGGGCAAATCTCTATGGCCTTCGGACTTAAGGGAGCATCAATAGGTATCACAACCGCCTGCGCATCAGCTACCAATGCAATAGGTGAAGCCTTTAGAATGATAAAATTTGGAATCCTGGATATGGCGGTTACCGGAGGTACGGAAAGCTCTATTACACCTCTTTCATTAGCAGGTTTTAGCTCTATGAAAGCACTATCAACTAGAAATAATGAACCTAAAAAGGCTAGTCGGCCATTTGATAAAGGAAGAGATGGATTTATCATGGGAGAAGGAGCCGGAATTCTAGTAATAGAGGAGCTGGAACATGCTATTAAAAGAGGAGCAACTATATATGCAGAAATCGTGGGATATGGGGCTACATCAGATGCATTCCATATTACTCAGCCCGATCCGGAGGCGATTGGGGCAAGAAATGCTATGAAGTTTTCCTTGGAAGAAGGAAACGTGGATTATAAAGAAGTAGGCTATATCAACGCTCATGGAACGTCCACTTATTTTAATGATAAGTTAGAAACGCATGCTATCAAGGATTTGTTTAAAGAGCATGCATATGATTTAAATATTAGCTCCACTAAATCCATGACCGGACACCTACTGGGGGCTGCCGGTGGGGTTGAGGCTATTGCAACGGTATTGACTTTGAAACAAGGTATCATTCCTCCGACTATCAACTATGAAATACCCGATGAGGAATGCGATTTAAACTATACGCCCAATAAAGCGGTAAAAAAGGATATAAAATACGCCCTATCAAATTCTTTGGGATTTGGTGGGCATAATGCAAGTATATTGTTGAAAAAATATTGATAGAAATCACTAGAGTCAAAAATTAATTGATTCTAGTGATTTTTTCTTAATAATAAATAATTGCACAAAATTTTAATGTAATTTAAAACTTATTAAAAATATTATAAAAAGTTTTGTAAGATTCTGGCTGATGTGACATTAGTATATATGAAGGGATAAATATTAATGAGGGGATGCTTTCAATTGGAATTGAAATGGTAGTATGAGGTAGATGAATATAACTAAAGAAAATAAGAAGGGGGTAATTTTTTGAAGAGATTGATCTCGTTAACTTTCGTATTCATTTTTATAACGGCTTCATGTGTATTTGCATTTGCGGAAATTAGCAATGAGCAAAAAAGATTTGTTGATGGGGGAGTTTCGGCAGAAGAATTTCAAGCAAGAGAAAACATAGGAGTATCCACTATAGAACCTAATACAGATTATACCATAAATATTAAATCTTAGGTACAACAAAACCTAGCTTTTAATAAGGCTAGGTTCTATTTTTATGAGGAGGATTAGCAAATGTCAACAACTACTTTGAAAATAATAGCTGTAATATCTATGATTATAGACCATATAGGATTATCCTTCCCAGATATGCCTGTGATATTTCGCTGGATAGGAAGGATATCGGCTCCTTTATTTATATTTTGTTTGGTATGGGGATTTGAATATACAAGTAATATAAAGAAATATATTTCCAGGATGTATATTTCGAGCGTTTTGATGGGAATTTTAAATTATTTCATTAGTGTTCTACACTTAAAAAATTCACGACTAATCGGTATGAATATATTTCGTGTATTATTTATAATTCTAATTATAGTATGGCTATATGATAATTGGGTCAAGCGTCATCCTAAGCGTTATATATATATCGGTATTTTTATTATGGCAAATGATATCTGCAATAATGTTATTCTTATCTTTCCAAACAAAGATAAGAGGGGACTTTGTCGAATATATTTTAGCAGCACTTCTCGGTAGTATGCATTTTTTAGATGGAGGTATATTATATGTAATATTTGGTCTTGGTTTATATATTACTAGGAAAAATAAGATTAATTTATCTATTACCATGTTTGTATTCCCTATTCTATACACTCTTTTATTTTATTTAAATATCATACCTAGAATATTGGGGAAATTAGGTAGAATGGGATTCAGGGATTTGAGTGAATTGTTGGAGATACCATTTATATTTCTGCTTAATTACGTGCTAGGGGGAATAAAAGATAATTCTTTAATGTACGATACATATTATTGGTGTATGATATTTGCATTGCCTTTTATGATGTTATACAACGGCAAAAAGGGGAAAGGATATAAGTACTTTTTTTATTTGTTCTATCCACTTCACATAATAGCTCTTTTTTTAATAAGTAATTTGAATGCATTTATATAAACTCGTAAGTTTGGAAAGTCAATTAATGATGAAACGAATTTATAAATGATAATAAAAATATAAGGGCTCACAGAGTAAGTTCTTATTTTTTTGACTTCTAATAAAGTAGTTTTTTTAAATTAAACTCTAAATTAGGAATTGCACAAAAATTTCAATGTAATTTAAAACTTATTAAAAATATTATAAGAAGTTTTGTAAGATTCTGGGTGATGTTACATTAGTATATATAAGGGATAAATATTAATAAGGGAGGATATAAGGATGATAAAAGTATTCGTAAGTAAAGTTAAAATAATCTTGTTAGCTGGGATAATTTGCTTGATTTGTTTACCCAGTATTGGGTTGGCAGATAATCAATTTGGGGTAATACCTTTTGCCAGCAAATATATTTCTTCATATAGTGTAGAGATAGAAGCTAAAGAAAATGGACAAGTAGAGATATACGCAGAACTATTTACTACAAAAAGAGTAGATAAATTAGGCTTTGAATATATAAAAATCCAAAAATATGAAAATGGTATATGGAGAACATTAGAAACAATAAATGAAGATGTATATAGATACAATTCAACAACTGCAAGTTATTTATCTACATATCAGGGGAAGACAGGAGAAACATATAGGGCATTGGTCAAATTTTATGCAGGAGATGGTAGTGGCTCAGACACAAGGATAGGATATTCTAATTCAGTAACTGCAAAAAGATAGTAAACTAACAAAAATGTAATTAGCTTCATAAGGAATTTACACATAATAAATAAGGAGGTGATTTCATTAAGAACTAGAGTGACCACAAAAGTTGAATGCTAGAGATTAAATGGTGTGGTTGAATTAACAATAGGAAATGGGAGGTTATATTGATGTTTAAAAAATTTCTAAGTTTAAGTCTATGTATTTTATTAGTAGTGGTAGCATTGCCAAATGCAGGATTTGCTATCGGTGATGATATCAAACTAGAAGATATTGAAATCAATTTGGAAATAATAAAAAAATATATGGACAAGTATGTTGATGTATCCGTAGATATAAACCTTGAACTTGATATAGGGTATATGATTATAACAACAAGAGGATGTAAAGACAATGATAATTCTTCTTTTAATATTGAAACTGAACCGATAGGTTCTGATTTGGGGGAAATTACCGATCCTAACTCTTTACCTGAAAAAGAAGCTTCGGAGGCATTTAATTGATATTTCATTTGGTGGAGAACTAGTAGGAATTGCAGCCTATGGCAATATATTGTATTATATTATTGATTACAGAAACCCTATGGCTCAATATATGAAGTTTGCCGAAATATATTCATATGATTTTGGGCTAAAAATAAAAAAGAAAATATGTGCCAAATTTTGGGGCTACGAAGTACATGATACAAATATATTATTGAAGAAATATTAGATAAGATCATTAGAATCAAAAATTAAGCGGATTCTAGTGATTTTTTCAGCTGGGAAATATTCTTAATAATAGATAAGATACCAATAGCTCTAGTTTGGTAGATAATAAAAACAGGAATAGGGATGCTTAAATTCATTGTTGGGGACACATAAGGGGTGAATCTAATGAATAGAAAGAACGGGATGGTTGTACCAGACTGCAAAGAATCTAGTAAATAATGCCGTTAGAAAATATCATACAAAAAACAAATATATATATCCTGTAAATGAAAAATTTGCTTATTTAAATACAACCATTGAAGATGAATTGGACAAGATATATGAAGATGAAATTGATATAGATTATTTAATGTGTGACGTGTTAAAACAACTTAAGGATAAGGATTATCAGTTTTATGACGACTATTTTATAAAAAATTCAACAGTATGTGAATTGGCGGAAAAGTATAATATATCAATATCTGCAATTTATACAAGAATACATAGATTAAAAATTAAAGTACAAAAAATAGCTAAAAAGTGCATCTTGGATGAAATCAATCAATCTTTGGAATAAAAAATTGTAAGATTTATTGGTTAAAGACATTAGTATATTGGAGGGATTGAATTGAAAGATATAAATGATGAATTTCTAAAAATAATATCAGCAAAGGAAAACAAGGACGCAATAAGAGACAAGATGTATAGAAACACATATGAAGAGCTAGAAAAAGACGATATAGATATAGATACGGCTTTAGTTGATGAGTGTATAGAAACGGTAAAGCTAATTGACGATATAGAGGATATTCCAGAGAAAAAGATTCAAGAGATGAATAGAAGGACAGAGCAAAGGTATAAACAATTGGAGTCAAAGATAAAAAAGAAAAGACTATTTATGAAAAATTTCAGAAAAATCGCAGCATCATTTGTTATACTACTGCTTATAACCGGTGTTGTAGCAAGCGCCAATGGATACAACATACTTAAAACGATAACTAAGTGGGGAAATGAAATATTTTACTTTAATGTAAAAGGTGATGTAAGAGGTAGGGAAAATGGAAAAGATAATAATAGTGCTAATTTAAACGGACTTGTAGATAGTAAAATTTATTATAATATAGATGACGCAATAAAAGATATAGCACCTAAACCTATATTACCTTCTTATATTCCTGTAGGATATACTCTAGAATATATAGAAAGGACAGACTTAGATAAGAAGGTTCTACTGTCTGTAGTTTATTTGAATCAAAATAAAGAGTTGCTTATTAATTTGAGCATCAATAAAGGTGATGAAAATATAAATTATAATTCACTTATAGAAAAAGATTCTTCCGAAGTAGAAATCTATAAAAAAAATAATATAGAACACTATATAATGAAAAATTATGACAATATTCAAGGGACATGGGTATACAATAATACAGTATATTTGATTATAGGAGAAATATCGATGGAGGAAACTAAAACTCTAATTGACTCTGTCTATAATTGATAATTTAAGATATTTCGTAATCTTTTGGACTTACGGGACCATTAGACCCTGATGACCTTCATAGCTTTCTCATAATCATCTCTATGAACATAAATATGGTACTCGTAATCGTATTCAATTTTTTCACTAAATGTAGATCTGTAACTTCTATTGGCGCCAAAAAATTTTGAACCATGAGGATTTACAACTCTATATGTATATCTTATTTTATTTAAATTAAGTATTTCTCTACATTTATTAAAATTCTTCATTGAATATCCTATAAAGACTTCTTTTCTATTCCATAAACTAATCATTTTCACACCTCCGGTATGATGAATAGGAACTACTCTAATAATAACATATTTTTAAATCTTTGTAATATTTGCAGTAAAAGCATAACTTTTTTCGTTAATATTAATAGGATAAAAATATTTTTAAAAATATTTTTAAAATTGTGTCCCGAAAATGATGTTTAAATCGTTATATATATAAAGAGTATTGGTTGGAGGGATAATTAATGAAAAATAAAATGATACTATTGATAATATTTTTGTTCATTTTAGGTTATCTTGTTGGGTGTGATAATTATTCTATGGAAGAAAAAGAAGTGATAGATATCATTAAGAGCTTTTATTCTGTACAATATGAGGCATATTCTAGTTTTACATACTGTGATGTAGAACCTTTCTTGGATATGAATAAGATTCAAAATAAGAATAAAGTTATTGCGTTAAAAAGGCTCATAATTGAAAATAAATATTTGGAAGACATGAAATACTGCTATATCGATAAAAATATCTATCCAATAAATTTTATAATTAAGAAAATAAATATAAACGGAGATTTTGCCCAAATAGATTTAGAATTGGAATTGGAGGAAGAAAGATATTACCCCGAATTTATATCTAGTGGAGAAAATTTATTTGTTTTAAAGAAAATAAACGGAGATTGGAAGATAGTAAACCATGATTATGCAGGTTTTATTAATTTTGAAAAGTCATGTAAGACTTTACAACCAGATGAAAACGAAGAAAAAATCAAAAGGATAATAGACAATGAATATGGGGAGTCACCTTTTAATATTTAAATTTCAATGAACCAGTAGGAATTGTAAGTGAAATAATAAAAATAGGAATAACCAATAATAATTAGAGTGTCAATTGAGATAGAAATCTTTATTTGGCACTTTTTTATGTTAATTATGTATTGTGAACTATGGATTGTAATAAAAGTAAAAATTTTATTAAAAGAGCGTGAATTGTGCATTGTGAATTGTTAATACTATGTTATACTATGAATATATATCTTTGGAGGTTTGTAATGGATTTTTATATACCGGAATTTATCAATACAATTTTAAATGCATTAGAGAATGCAGGGTATCAAGCATATGTAGTTGGTGGGTGTGTTAGAGATATGATTTTAGGGAAAACTCCCCATGACTATGATATCACAACCTCTGCAAATCCTGATGAAATCCAAAGAACATTTAAGGATTACAAAACACTTTTAGTAGGGAAACAATTTGGAACGGTAGTAGTGGTACAAGGAAGAAACAATACAGAAATCACCACTTTTAGATCTGAGGGGAAATATCTGGATGGCAGACGACCAAGTGAAGTTTTCTTTTCGGATGATGTTTATGATGATTTGAGCAGACGAGATTTTACAATCAATGCCATTGCATATAATGAAAAAGAAGGTATCATCGATCCGTTTAATGGACAAAAGGATATTGAATGCAAAACAATCCGATGTGTAGGCAATCCAAAGGAAAGATTTACAGAAGATCATCTTAGGATATTAAGAGCAGTTCGACTTTCAACTCAATTAGGATTTGAAATCGAAGAAAACACATATAATGCTTGTAAGGATTTAGGGGACACTCTTAATGGGATAAGCGCTGAAAGGATACGGGAAGAACTATTTAAAATGCTATTATCAGAAAATCCATCAAATGGAATAAGATTGATGAAGGATTTAAATATATTGGAAGTTATAATTCCTGAACTTGTAAATACCATCGATTTTGATCAAAAAAATCCCAATCACAATAAGGACGTTTTTGAACATATAATGTGCGTACTGGATAATACACCTCCTGTATTGAGTATAAGACTTGCAGCGTTATTCCATGATATAGGAAAACCTCATACTTTAATCGTTGATGAAAGAGATATCGGTCATTTTTACGGGCATGACCGATTAAGCGCCGAAATGGCCGAAAAGATCCTGCTGAGATTCAATTCATCAAAGGAATTGACAGATAAAGTAAGCATAATGATAAAGGAGCATATGAGCTATCATAATGATATGAAGGATAGGGGAATTAAAAGGCAAATAAACAGAGTTGGAAAAGAAGATATATTTAATCTATTGGAATTGCAAAAAGCGGACAGATTATGTTCCGCGGACAATGTTGATATTACATTTTTATTTGAAAGGGAAGAGGAAATACATAGAATACTTGATGATAATGAGCCTTATAAAAAAAATCACCTAAATATTGATGGAAATGATATAATAGATTTGGATTTTAAAGAGGGTAAAATTGTAGGAGAGATATTGGATTATCTTTTGGAAAAAGTAATGGAAAACCCGGAGTTAAATGAAAAAGAAAAGCTGATTGAAATTGTGAAAGAAAAGTTTAAGTAATCACTGCAGATGTCATCCTGAGATGGCAGTATTAACTTAACTAACGAAGGATCTCCTCTTTTAAGACCTTAAACTCGACCTAAGTGCCAATTGTTCATTGTGAATTGTGCATTGTGAATTGTGAATTGTGAACTGTGAATTGTGAATTGTGAATTGTATTAAGTTGTGAATTGAAAAAGGGGGTATAAATTATTTATGGGTAAATTGTTTGGAACAGATGGTGTTCGTGGCATTGCAAATAAGGATTTAACTCCGGAACTGGCCTATAATGTAGGAAGAGCTGGAGCGTATATATTGGCGGAAGGGAAAAAAGGTACAATAGCAATAGGGAAAGACACCAGAGTTTCCGGGGATATGCTCGAAGCCGCATTAATTGCAGGATTTTGTTCAATGGGACTTGATGTATTGAAGCTGGGCATCATACCTACTCCGGCAGTTGCATATCTAACAAGAAAATATGAAGCTATAGCCGGAGTTGTTATATCTGCCTCTCATAATCCCGGAGAATATAATGGGATCAAATTTTTTAGCAGTGAAGGGCTAAAGCTTCCCGATGAAGTAGAAGAAAAGATAGAAGATATAATTTTAAACAATAAAAAGATTGACAACAGACCAATCAAAGATGGTATAGGCAGGGTAATAATTGAAGAGAATGGAGTAAAAGATTATAAAGAATATCTTAAAAATACAATAAATGTGGATTTAACAGGCCTTAAGATTGCCATAGACACAGGGAATGGGGCACTTTATAAAATAGCTCCGGAAGTGATAAGGGAGCTTAATGGACAAGTAATATTGGTAAATAACATTCCCGATGGAATGAATATAAACAAAAAATGCGGGTCAACAAATCCCGAAGTAATTCAAAAACTTGTATTGGATAATAACGCTGACATAGGATTGTCTTTTGACGGCGACGGTGATAGAATAATCGCTGTGGATGAAAAAGGACAATTAATAGATGGAGACCATATTTTAGCTATTTGCGGAACATATCTAAAGGGTAATGGTAGATTAAAGAACAATACAATAGTAGGAACAATCATGACAAATATAGGTCTTGATCTTTACTCCGAGGAAAACAATATAAATATTGTTAAAACTACAGTTGGAGATAGATATGTTTTAGAAGAAATGTTAAAGTCTGACTATGTAATTGGCGGTGAACAGTCAGGACATATTATATTTTTGGAATACAACACCACAGGGGATGGATTGGCAACAGGTCTTCATTTATTGGAGGTAAAACAAGCAAAGAAAAAATCCATGTCGGAATTAAATAATCTAATGAAAAGTTATCCTCAAGTCTTGATAAATGCAGAAGTTGATAATCAGTTTAAAAATAAGTATATGGAAGATGAGGAAATAAAAGCGGAAATCGAAAGGATTGAAAAGTTATTCAAAGGTGAAGGCAGAGTTGTAATCAGACCATCAGGGACAGAAAGCTTAATCAGAGTAATGATTGAAGGGAAAGATCAAGAAGAAATAACCAAGATAGCTACAGAACTAGCGACTTTGATTGAGTCTAAATTAGGATAAAAATATATATGTATAGGAGTGTAAAATTGAAATATAAAATTGTAGCAGACAGTAGTTGTGATTTAAACCCTGAATTAGAAGAAGTATTAGACGTTGAATTGATACCTTTTAAAATAGATGTGGAAGACAAATCATTTGTAGATGATAAAAACTTGGATGTTAATGAATTGATAAAGGCAATGCACGATAGCCCATATCCAATTAAAACTTCATGCCCATCTCCGGGTAATTTTGCGGAAAAGTATAAGGAAGGCGACAGTATTTTCGTAGTTACAATTTCAGAACAATTGTCAGGAACTTATAATAGCGCATTGCTGGCAAAAAAAATGACCTTGGAGGAATTTCCAAATAAATTTGTTCATGTATTCAACTCGTGTTCTGCCAGTGTAGGAGAGACACTAATTTCCATGAAAATACAAGAGCATATAGAAGAAAAGCTTTCTAATTCCCAAATTGTTGAAAAAGTTGAAACATTTATAGATGGAATGAAGACTTATTTTATATCTGAAGATTTAAGCAATTTAATCAAAAATGGTCGAATCTCGAAAACTCAAGGGCTTATAGCCAATGTTTTGAACATAAAACCTATAATGAGAGGGACCCAAGATGGAAATATTGAAGCCATAGAAAAGGTTAGAGGGAGCAAGAGAGCATTCAAGAGACTTGTTGACATAATTGGTGAAACCGGTGTAAACTTTTCGGATAGAATATTGGCTATTTCCCATGCAAACGCGCTTCAAAAGGCATTAGACTTAAAAGAAGATTTAAAGAAATATAACTTTAAAGATATAATAATAGTAGATACAAAAGGATTAAGCACAGCATATGTAAATGATGGGGGAGTAATACTTGCATTTTAGGATGGTTCATAGTCTACAATTATTAGGGTTTAACTGTGGAGTCTTAAAATAAGGCAAAAGAAATAAAAATAATTAAATAAAATTTGTTGACAAATACTCATTGGCTGTTTATACTTATTAAGTAAAGTTTTTAAACTTTTTTATTATGCGGGAGTGGCGGAACTGGCAGACGCGCTAGACTTAGGATCTAGTGTCATTGACGTGGGGGTTCAAGTCCTCTTTCCCGCATTGGATTTAAACCAGTGGATATGTGCCATTGGTTTTTTTATGTTTATTCTGTTATAATAATATGGTATAATAATGTGGCTAAAGATGAGATAAAATATTTAGGGGGTTCACCAATGGAATTTAGTTTAGAAAAACAGGAAAACAACAGAGCTTTTTTTAACATAGAAATAAGCACTGAAAAATTTGAAGAAGCAGTACAAAAAACATATCTAAGAAACAGAAATAAATTCAATATTCCGGGCTTTAGAAGAGGAAAAACTCCAAGGAAGATAATTGAAATGAATTATGGAGAAGGCATATTTTATGAAGATGCTATCAACGAAATACTTCCTGAAGCATATGATTTAGCAATAGCTGATTTAGGGTTAGAAGTTGTTTCTTCTCCGGAAGTAGATATAGAATCTATAGAAAAGGGGAAACCCATTGTTATAAAGGTTGAAGTAGATGTAAAACCTGAAGTGAAACTGGGAGACTATCAAAGTATAGAATTAGAGAAAATAGAGTATAATGTAACGGATGAATTAATTGATGCAAAACTGGAAGAGACACGTGATTTAAACAGCAGATTGATAGAGGTTGAAGATAGAACAGTTGAAAAAGGCGATATATTGACTATTGATTATGAAGGATTTATGGACGGAGAGTCCTTTTCAGGCGGGAAAGCAGAAAATCATCAGCTTGAAATCGGTTCAAATTCCTTTATTCCCGGCTTTGAAGACCAATTGATTGGGAAAAATAAAGGAGAAGATGTTGAAATCCAAGTTACTTTTCCGGAAGATTACCATGCAGAGAATTTAGCAGGAAAAGAAGCTATTTTTAAAGTAAAAATTCACGGAGTTAAAGTAAAAGAACTCCCAGATCTAGATGATGAATTTGCTAAGGATGTCAGTGAATACGATACTCTTCAAGAATATAAGGATAGCATAAAAAAAGAATTGGAAGAAAGCATGAAAAATAAAGAAAAAACTGACACGGAAAATAGAGCAATTGAGAGGGTGGTTGAATCTTCAGAAGTTGAGATTCCTGAGGGCATGATAGAGACCCGACTTGAAAATGAAGTTAAGGATTTTGAATATAGATTGAGAATGCAAGGTTTAGATTTTGAAAGTTATTTAAAAATCACAAACTCCAGTATAGATGATTTAAAAGAACAATTTAGACCTAATCTTGAAACTAGAATTAAAACCGAGTTAGTTCTTGAAGCTATTGGAAAGAAAGAGAACATGGAAGCGACAGACGAAGATATAGAAGCTGAGCTTGAAAAATTATCAGAGCAATATGCAGAAGACGATAAGGAGAAATTTAAAGAAAATATGAAAAAAGGAGATTTAAGCTTCCTACATCAAGGTATAATTAATAATAAGGTAATAGATCTTCTTGTTTCAAATGTTAAATTTATATAATAGATATAATAGGAGGGATATAATGTCATCATTAGTACCGATTGTCATTGAACAAACTAATAGAGGAGAGAGATCCTACGATATTTATTCAAGATTATTGAAGGAAAGAATAATATTTATAGGTTCGGAAATTACTGATGTTACAGCAGAATTAGCAGTAGCGCAATTGTTGTTTCTTGAAGCTGAAGATCCGGATAAAGATATTCAAATATATATAAACAGTCCCGGAGGTGCCGTAAGCGCAGGTTTTGCTATATATGATACAATGCAATATATCAAATCCGATGTATCTACCATTTGTATAGGTAGAGCGGCTAGTATGGGAGCATTTTTATTAGCTGCCGGAGCGAAAGGCAAGAGATTTGCTTTACCAAATGCCGATATAATGATACACCAACCTCTAGGCGGAACTCAAGGTCAAGCTGAGGATATTCGAATCCAAGCAGAAAAAATAATCCAGATAAGAGAAAGATTGAATGATATATTAGCTGAAAGAACCGGTCAGCCCTTAGATAGAATCGCAAAAGATACAGATAGAGACTATTATATGACAGCACAAGAAGCTGTGGAATATGGTATAATAGATGAAGTGATAGAAAGAAAAAAATAGATAGATAAAGAGGTGAGTCCATGGCGAAAAATGATGATAAACAGCTACGATGTTCTTTTTGTGGCAAGCCGCAAGATCAAGTAAGAAGGCTTATCGCTGGACCAAATGTATATATTTGTAATGAATGTATAGAACTGTGTCAGGAAATAATCGAGGAAGAGTTTTTAGAAACATATGATTATGACATGACTGAGGTACCTAAGCCATTAAAAATTAAAGAAGCGCTTGATGATTATGTCATCAAACAGGAAAGAGCAAAAAGAGCCCTCGCTGTGGCAGTTTATAACCATTATAAAAGGATAAACAGAAAAACAAAACCTAATGATGTGGAATTGCAGAAGAGCAATATAATAATGATAGGGCCAACAGGTTCCGGTAAGACGCTACTTGCACAAACCTTAGCAAAAATTCTGAATGTTCCATTTGCGATAGCAGATGCTACCTCATTAACAGAAGCGGGGTATGTTGGGGAAGATGTTGAGAATATTATACTAAAACTAATACAGGCAGCAGACTACGATATTGAGAGAGCTGAAAAGGGAATAGTTTATATAGATGAGATTGATAAAATAGCCAAAAAATCTGAGAATCCTTCAATAACAAGAGATGTAAGCGGTGAAGGCGTACAACAAGCGCTGCTTAAGATTCTTGAAGGGACTATTGCAAATGTGCCTCCGCAAGGCGGAAGGAAACACCCGCATCAAGAATTTATACAGGTGGACACTACAAATATCTTGTTTATAGTAGGCGGAGCTTTTGATGGATTGGATAATATAATCCAAAACAGAGTAGGGAAGAAGACCATGGGTTTTGGCGCAGATATCAAGTCGCAGGCAGACATGAAAATGGGGGATATCCTAAAGGAAATTCAGCCTGAAGATTTGCTCAAATATGGGCTGATTCCAGAGTTTGTAGGTAGACTTCCCGTATTGGTTACCCTTGAAGAATTAGATATTGACGCTTTGGTTAGGATATTAACTGAGCCAAAAAATTCTTTAGTTAAACAGTACAAGGAACTTTTCAATATGGATGATGTTGAATTGGAAATAGATGAGGAATCCTTAGTATCGATTGCTAAAAAAGCAATAGAAAGAAAAACGGGAGCCAGAGGGTTAAGAAGTATAATTGAAGAGGCAATGCTGGATATAATGTATGAAATGCCTTCTAGAGATGATATAGAAAAATGTATTGTTACAAATGATGTCATCGAAAAAGGAAGCGAGCCTACTTTAGTGCTTTCCGATAGAAAAAAGAGAAGTAGGCAGAAAAAAAACAGCAGTAAAGAATCTGCATCATAAAGGCTCACAAATAGTGAGCCTTTGTTTTTAAGTTAAGGGAGGGGCAAGATGGAAAACATATATAAACTTGAAAAGAAGACCCTGCCATTAATACCGCTTCGAGGGATTTCGATTTTTCCACATATGGTAATTCATTTTGATGTGGGAAGGGATAAATCCATTCAGGCTATTGATAAGGCTATGATCGATGATACAGCTATCCTATTATGTACACAGATAGATTCCAAGGTAGATGACCCTAAGGCAGATGATTTTTACCGTGTAGGTACAATTGCAAAGGTCAAACAGATATTAAAGCTGCCCGGTGGGAGCATCAGGGTTTTGGTGGAAGGTATAAATAGGGGTAGAGTAGAAACGGTAGTCGAAGAGGATCCATGTTTTATAGCAGAAGTTGAAGAATTGACTTATGATTATGAACAAATAGAGAAAAGTCAAGAGTTAGAAGCTGCCATGAGACTCGTGCTGGAGGATTTGGAAGATTATATTTCTTTGAACAGCAAGGTGCCTTCCGAGGTATTTACGACAATTTCTGATATTGAGGATCCGGGTAGATTGGCAGATGTCATATCTTCATATGTTTTATTAAAACAAGAAGATAATCAGAAAATACTTGAGACCTTTGATTTTTATGAAAGGCTTGAAGTATTGCACGTGATACTTCAAAAAGAAGTAGAACTGCTAAAAATAGAGAACAAAATAAATCAAAGAGTAAAAAAACAAATAAATAAAGTACAGAAGGAATATTATCTTAGGGAGCAGCTTAAGGCAATTCAAAAAGAATTAGGTGAAGATGATGATATTACTCTAGATGTAGAAGACTATAAGACGAAAATCAATAGAATAAAAATGCCGAAGGAAGTAAAAGAGAAGGCATTAAAAGAGGTCGACAGACTAACTAAGACCTCTCCATATTCTGCTGAAGTTGGCGTTATTAGAACATATCTGGATTGGATAGTAGAATTGCCTTGGGGCAAGGAAACCAAGGAAAAGATAGATATAAAGATGGCAAGAGAGATTTTGGATGAAGATCACTATGGACTTATGGATGTAAAGGAAAGGATATTGGAATTTATTGCAATAAGAAAGCTTACAAGCAGCATGAAAGGACCGATACTTTGTTTAGTCGGACCTCCGGGGGTTGGAAAGACATCCATAGCAAAGTCCATATCAAAAGCATTAAATCGAAATTTTGTCCGTATGTCTTTAGGTGGATTGAGAGATGAGGCTGAAATTAGAGGGCATAGAAGAACTTATGTAGGAAGTATGCCGGGCAGAGTGATAAGTCAGATAAAAAAAGCAGGAAGCAAAAACCCTGTATTTTTATTTGATGAAATAGACAAGCTGAATAGTGATTATACAGGAGACCCTGCCAGCGGATTACTTGAAGTACTTGATCCTGAACAAAATATAACATTTACAGATCATTTTTTAGATGTGCCATTTGATTTATCCAAGGTTATGTTTATAACTACAGCAAACACCACTGCGTCTATTCCCGCACCCCTTTTAGATAGAATGGAAGTCATTAGAATAAGCGGATATACTGAGGAGGAGAAGCTGCAGATTGCATTGAGATATTTGCTCCCCAAACAGATTAAAGAGCATGGGCTAAAAGAGAACCAACTTATAATTTCAGAACATGCTGTAAGGGATATCATAAATAATTACACAAGGGAAGCTGGAGTCCGTAATTTGGAAAGGAACATAGCCAATATCTGTAGAAAAGCCGCTAAGAGAATAGTTGAAGAAAATTTAGAAGTTGTCAGAATAAACTCAAGCAGTTTATCGAATTATCTGGGAGTAGAAAAATACAGATTTGATACTCTTGAAGCAGAAGATCAAATAGGAGTAGCAAATGGGCTGGCATGGACAACTGTAGGCGGAGAGACCTTATCAATAGAAGTGAACATTATGAAGGGATCAGGTAAACTTCAGCTTACCGGTCAATTAGGAGATGTAATGAAGGAGTCAGCCATGGCGGGGATAAGTTATATTAGAGCAAACTGTGAAATATTAAATATTGAACACGATTTCTATAAGGATATGGATATTCATATTCATGTGCCTGAAGGTGCAATTCCAAAGGATGGACCATCAGCAGGTATTACGATGGCTACTGCAGTTATATCTGCATTATCAAATACTCCTATTAAAAAGGATGTTGCTATGACAGGAGAAATCACATTGCGTGGCAGAGCACTGGCTGTTGGCGGAATCAAGGAAAAAGTTTTGGCAGCCCATAGAATGGGAATCAAGAAGGTACTCATTCCGATAGAAAATAAAAAGGACTTGGAGGATATTCCGGAAAAAATCAGAAAGAAAATGGACTTGATATTGGTTAGAAATATGGAAGAAGTATTATCTAATGCATTGGTAAAGGAGCCTAAAGATGAAAATCATTAAATCTGATTTGCAAGCCATGGCAGTAAGTCCGAAACAATATCCGTATGATGAATTACCGGAAATAGCATTTGCAGGGAGATCAAACGTAGGCAAATCCTCATTTATAAATTCTATGCTGAATAGAAACAATTTAGCCAGAACCAGCGGTAAGCCTGGAAAAACAAGGACTATAAATTTCTATATAATAAATGATGAATTTAGATTTGTTGATTTGCCCGGATATGGATATGCGCAGGTGTCAAAGGCGGAAAAGGATAAATGGGGAAAAATAATAGAAGAATATCTAATAACAAGAAAGAATCTTAAAGAGATTGTATTGATAGTAGATATAAGACATGAACCCACAAGCCAAGATCTTATTATGTATCAATGGATAAGGTCCTATGGTTTTACCGGATATGTCATAGCCACAAAGGTAGATAAGATTTCTAAAGCAAATTGGCAAAAAAATATAAAGATAATAAGAAATAAGCTTGATATAAAAGATACCAACTTGATTATACCTTATTCTGCATCTAAAAAAATAAATGTAGAATATGTCTGGGATGGATTTACCTCCATATTAGGGATAGAAAAAGACCAGTGAAAAAATTTCACCGGTCTTTTATGTATTATTCCCTTTCAAAATCTTCTTTTGAGGCTCCGCAGATTGGACAAACCCAATCCTCGGGTAGATCTTCAAAAGCTACACCCGGTTCTATACCTCCGTCCGGATCTCCTTCTTCAGGATCATATACCCATCCACATGGTCCACATACCCATCTATCCATAGCAATTCTCCCTTCAAATTTAATTATATAAATCTTACCCTCAAAATCATAAAGTTAAACAGCAAAATCATTATATTTATTTGCATATTCAAATTAAGTAAATAGATTAGTAATACTAAAATCTGGGTAAATTAAATATAAAGAAAATTATATGATATGGATGTGAATCAAATGCCCTATATTTATAAAGGTACAGTGTGTAGCGACTTGGAAATCATAAAAACCTTTATTGATGAAAAATTAAAATTATTAGGAGGAATAATACAAAATAGAGATATTTTGTTTGATATACGAATAATATTAAATGAACTTATAGTAAATGGTGCACTTCACGGTAATGAGTGTATGAGTTCAAAATGCGTTACACTTAGCTTGGAGGTAGTCGACAATAAACTCAAGATTGAAGTTAAGGATGAAGGCGAAGGCATTGACTATGATATAAAATCGTATAATCCTACGGAATTGAAATGTTGTGGCAGGGGACTTGTAATAGTCAATGGGTTATCGGATGAATTTTATGTGGATAAAAATAGAGTAGTTGCAATTAAATATTTCCATTAGGAGGGATATGATGAAAAATACTTTAATTTTTGTGCTTATATGTTCAATGGTCTTTAGTTTTATTGTACCATCAAGGGCGTATGGTCAAGAAACAAGTGAAAAGATTCTAGAAAGTGTTATACTAAAGATGAAAGAGCTGTTTGATATTTCAAACGATTATGATGGATTTGTTTCTCAAGTTAACTCATACGACAACGAAGTGAATTTTTTCTTAAAATGGACAGACTCTAAAGTGAAATTACCAAATATAAATATACAGACGGATTCAAAAGGAAATGTTATCTCTTTTGAAAAATATTTTCGATACGAGAAAGAATCAACACCAAAACTGCCAAGTATTAGTAAAGACGAGGCACTGAAATCCGCTTTAGAATTTATAGAGAAAATTGATCCGATAATTTTTAAAGAAATTAAACTTATACCAAGTACAGATCCAATCAATACATGGGATAAAAATTATAATTTTTATTTTATAAGGGTAGTAGGTGATATCCCATATAGTGAAAATACGATTAGTATCGATGTAAATATTGAGACAGGAAACATATCATCTTACTATGCTGAGTGGGAAAGAGCCTTAGAGTTTCCGAAGGCTGAAAATATTATTTCATCGGAAAGTGCAAAAGAAGCTTACATAAAGGATATAGGTTTGAAATTAATATATAAAAATAGAAATAGGTATTCACGACTGTTGGATGCAGATAAAGACAGTAAATATTATCTGGCTTATTCCTATATTGGTGAAGAAAAGGGAATAGATGCGGTAACTGGCAAACCGATTATCCTATCTAACTATGGTATATATAGAGCAATGAATGAAAAGGCAATGGATATGGGAGGTGAAGGCGGCGAGCCGATCATAACTCCGGAAGAACAAGGGGAGATAGACAAATTAAGCGGAATTAAAGATGTAAAAGAGGCTGAAAAAAAAGCAAGAGAAATCTTAAAGATTGATAATACCTATAAGCTACAAAATCATAACCTTTATTCAAGCCATGAGAATTCCGATGATTTCTTCTACCGTTTAGGATTTTTAAATGCTAATAAGGACAAAAATGATAATATAAATATATCATTAGATGCAAAAACACTGGATTTGATAAGCTTCTATAAAAATAGGAATATAGATGCAAATGCAAAGCCGATCATCAAAAAATCAGAAGCTTTGGAAATAGTGAAAGATTATATAAAGAAAATCAATCCTGAAAAAGTTGATGAAGTCGAATATATGGAAAACTCAGTAGATGATGATCAGCAATATTATAACTTCAACTTTATAAGAAAGGTTGATGAAATCTATGTGGAGTCAGATAGCATTTCCATAGGCATAGATGCTGTAAACAAGGACATAAGTTCATATAATATAAGCTGGTATAAGGGAGAATTTCCGCCAAAAGAAAATATTATATCCATAGATAAGGCATACGAAACATTGTTTGATAAAATAGGATTGGGTTTAAATTATACATCCATTTCCAGCAAAGATAGAGAGAATGAAAAGGCAATTAAGTTGGTCTATTCTATAAGTAAAGATAAGCCTCGTATCATAGATGCACATACAGGGGATATATTAGACAATTCAGGTGCTCCTTACAAGGAAATCAAGATTCCCAACTATGATGATATTTTAGATTCATATGCCAAAGATAAGATAAATGCGCTTGCAGAATATGGAATAGGATTTAGTAACGGTAAATTTAAACCAAAGGATAAAATTAAACAAAAAGATTTTCTATATTTATTATGGAAATCAACAAATCCTTATAGAACAGAAACGGAAGCCGATCTGGATATTGTGTATGAAGAGTTAGCGAGACAAAATATAATAAAAGAAGATGAAAAAAATCAAGAGAGGATAGTTACCAAAGAAGAAGCTGCCAAATTTATTGTCCGGGCAATGAAATATGAAAAACTGGCTGAGATACCAAATATATATAAAGAGCTGTTTAAGGATGGAAATGATATAGAAGAAGACCTTAAAGGTTATATGAATATAGCATATGGGCTAAAAATCATAAGTGGAGACGGTACAGGGTATATTAAACCAAAATATGAGCTTAAGCGGGAAGATGCGGCAAATATGATATTTGAATTCTTGTTTAATTAATTGATAGGGGTGGTATTAACCATCCCTTAAATATTTGTTTTGCATCTGGGGAAAAGTATGATAGAATAATTTAGTTAGGGGAAAAATAGGAAACATCTAGAATAGAAGGGAACTAAGTATGAATATAAAAAGAGAAGACGTAAGAAATATTGCAATAATAGCCCATGTTGATCATGGCAAGACTACATTGGTGGATAGCCTGCTAAGACAATCAGGGATATTTAGAGAAAATCAAGTAGTAGAAGAAAGGGTAATGGATTCCAATGATATCGAAAGAGAAAGAGGAATTACCATATTATCAAAAAATACATCGGTGCACTATAAAGGAACTAAAATCAATATCATAGATACTCCCGGACATGCCGACTTTGGAGGAGAAGTAGAACGAGTACTAAAGATGGTCAGCGGAGTATTGTTACTGGTTGACGCTTTTGAAGGACCAATGCCACAGACTAAATTTGTACTTAAAAAGGCTTTGGAATTGAATTTAAGGGTAATAGTATGTATAAATAAGATAGATAGACCGGAGGCTAGACCGGAGGAAGTAATAGATGAGATATTGGATTTATTTATTGAATTAGGAGCAAATGAAGACCAATTAGAGTGCCCCTTTGTATTTACATCTGCAAAACAAGGGACAGCAACCCTAGATGCAAATGGAGAAGGCGAAGATATGAGCATATTATTTGAAACCATATTGGAATATATCCCTGCTCCGGAAGGAGATGAGGATGCTCCTCTTCAAGTGCTCATATCTACCATAGATTACAATGACTATGTAGGAAGAATAGGAATAGGAAAGATTGAAAGAGGTAAGATTGTAACAAATCAAGAAGGAATAATAGTTAATCTATTAGATGAAACAAAGAAAGAAAAAGTAAAAATAGGTAAAGTATTTGAATTTGAAGGATTGAATAGAGTAGAGGTGGAATCTGCAAAAGTAGGAAGCATAATAGCTGTAACAGGGATTGAACATATTCATATAGGGGATACAATTTGCCCTGTTGACAATCCTGAGCCGTTGTCATTTGTTAAGATTTCAGAGCCTACGCTTGCTATGACCTTTTCAGTAAACGACAGTCCATTTGCCGGCCGTGAGGGAAAATATGTCACGTCCAGACAGATTAGAACCAGATTATATAGAGAGCTTCAAACGGATGTCAGTTTACGGGTAGAAGATACGGAGTCAACAGATGCTTTTAAAGTATCTGGAAGAGGAGAATTGCATCTGTCTGTACTAATAGAAAATATGAGAAGAGAAGGCTATGAATTTCAAATATCTAAACCGGAAGTCTTGTACAAAACAATCGATGGAAAGAAAATGGAACCAATTGAAAAGGTAACTATAGATGTATCAAATGAATTTATAGGGACAGTAATTGAAAAACTCGGTATGCGAAAAGGCGAGTTAATAAACATGTCAGAGGCAAACAGCGGATATGCCAGGACAGTATTTTCTATTCCTGCTAGAGGACTTATAGGTTATAGACAGGAATTCATGACGGATACAAAGGGCAATGGTATATTGAACTCGGTATTTGATGGCTATGCCTCATATAAAGGCGATATACCCAGAAGACCGTTGGGGTCGATTATAGCGTTTGAAACCGGAGAATCTACTGCTTACGGACTATATTCAGCTCAGGAGAGAGGTACTTTATTTATAGGACCGGGAGTTCAGGTATATGAGGGTATGATAGTCGGGTCAAATCCAAAGGGACTTGATATAGAGGTAAATGTAACTCGAAAAAAACAACAGACAAATATGAGAGCTTCCGGAAGTGATGAGACTTTGAGACTATCTCCGCCAAAGGAAATGTCTTTAGAAGAAGCACTTGAATTTATTGAAAATGACGAGTTAATCGAAGTAACACCGTTAAACTTTAGAATAAGAAAAAGAATATTGAACTCAAGTAAAAGATATAAATCAAAGAAAAACAGTTAATCAATTCACAATTAAAGGATAGTGAAGAGGTAAGAACTAAGAGTGAAGAGTTGTTAGGATCCGATTCACCTTAAGAGCAAATTAATGTTGGAAGGATATCCGGTTTTGAATTGTGAACTGTGAATTGTGAACTGCGAATTGATACAGGGGGATATGAATGGAACATTTTGTTGATGGGTATTTATGGCTTTTGCATAATTTAATATGGATAAATATCTTACTTGCAATATTATTGGTATTTTTTGAAAGAAGAAATCCAACTTCTACTTGGTTATGGCTTATGGTAATAGCTTTTCTTCCGGGGTTTGGGTTTATATTATATCTTTTTCTGGGGCAGGATTTATCCAAGAAAAGAGTATTTAAAACGAAAGAAGAAGAGGATAATTGCTTTCAAATAATGGCCGAAAGCCAAGGCGAGCAGATAGAACAAAATGAATTTTCATTAAAAGATCCCAATTTTCATCGCTATGAAGATATTATCAAAATGCATTTAATAAGCAGTCAATCCTTCTTATCAATGGACAATAAGGTAGATTTATATTTCCATGGAAAAGATAAATTCAATGCTCTTATGAAAAGCATAGAAAAAGCTGAAAAATATATTTACATGGAATACTATATTTTTAAAAGAGACGAATTAGGTAGGAAGATAATGGATGCCCTAACAAAGAAAGCAAAATCCGGAGTAGAGGTTAAACTATTGGTGGATGGAATGGGCGGGAGGACATTAACCAGAAGATTTCTAAAACCTCTTAAAGATGCAGGTGGTGAAGCAGCAATATTTTTACCGCCATTTGTTCCCTTTATAAGTGTAAGAATTAACTATAGAAATCATAGGAAAATTTGTATTATAGATGGGAAAGAGGCGTATCTTGGAGGGATGAATATCGGGAATGAATATTTAGGATATTCAAAGAGACTTGGAAAATGGAGGGATACCCATATCAAAGTTGAAGGGTCAGCTATAAGCAGCCTGCAATGGCGGTTTTCTTTAGACTGGCGATTTGCTACTAAAAAGGGAATAGAAAACTGTTTCAGCTACCTTCCGGAAGAAAATAAAGATAACCATGTTGGCATGCAAATAGTATCCAGTGGGCCTGATTCCAAATGGGCAAGCATTAAGGATGGATATCTTAAGATGATATCCAATGCAAGGGATAAAGTTTATATTGAGACACCTTATTTTATACCTGATGACAGTATCTTTGAAGCGCTGAAACTTGCCGGATTATCGGGGCTGGATGTGCGTGTTATGATACCGAATAAACCCGATCACCCCTTTGTATATTGGGCAAGTTTAAGCTATATAGGAGAATTACTTGAAGCAGGAGTAAAATTTTTCACTTATGAAAAAGGGTTTCTCCATTCTAAAGTTGTTATAATGGATGATTTTGTATCCTCGGTAGGTACTGCCAATTTAGATATCAGAAGTTTTAAACTAAATTTTGAAGTCAATGCATTTATGTACGATGAAACTATAAATCTTAAATTAACTGAGCACTTTTTAAATGATTTAACGGATTGCAGAGAAATTACATTAGAAGGGTATAATAAAAGATCTAATTTTGTTAAATTTAAAGAATCATTTTCAAGATTGTTGTCCCCTATATTGTAATGATTAAAAGAATATAATATACACCTCTGGATAAAATAATTCCGAGGTGATTTTTTTGAAAAATAATAGAACTATATTGCTAATTATCTCTTTATTTGTAGTATTACTATTTGGGTGTAATAGAGAAAATACACAAACTGAATATAAGCCGAAGGATAAGGCGCCAAGAAGTTTAAGAGAATTATCGGCTGGGATAGATGATATTTTAAATAAAGTAGATGAAATAGAAAAATTAAATTTAAATATACCTTCAAAAGAGCAGCAGCAACAATCACAAGTCAATCCCTCAAGTCAATCGGAGAGTAATAGACAAAATGGCACATCCGGTAGTGATGGCGGTGACGGTGGAAGTAACCAAGGTGAGCGGTCAAACGATGAATCTCAGGGTGAATCAGGTCAGCAGCAACAACAAACAGGCAAACAACAAAAACCTTTGTCTAAAGAAGAAATGATTAAAAATTCTTGGGATGGAATGCAATTAAAACTTGAAGGGATTCACACCAATTGGAATAATTATGAAGCAGAAGGAATGAAAAAAGGCTTAACACAAGAAGCATCGGATAAATTTGAGACGTCTCTAAATAGCTTGACAAAGGCAGTTGAAAATAAAAACATAATAGAAATATATGATTCAGCCAGCAATTCTTATTTGAATTTAAAACCTTTTTATGATCTATATCAAGATGAAATAAGCGGAGATATATATACAATCAGATATGCAGCAAATCAAGCGTATTTGAAGGCTGTTCAAGGGGACTTAGAAGGTGCTATCAATTTATTAAATGGCAGAGAAGAGAATATAAATAAAATACGGTTGAAACAAGAAGAAGATGAGGATCCTGAAAGGGTTGAAAAAATATCTTTGAGTCTTGCTGATTTTAGAAAGGCATTGGAAGAAAACAGTAGACATTTATTTATGATAAAGAAAGATGTAATATTAGAAAATTTAAGAAATGTTGAAGATTAGGGCGGTCTAAGACCGCCTAGTTATTCTGGATTTTACCTTCAACTTTCTAACTTAACTTTTACTTTTAATTCTTAATTTTAAATTATTAATTGTGAACTGTGAACTGTGAATTGTGAATAGGTAATTCCTGTACCTTTTCAATTATTTTCAAAATTGTTTTAACGGCTAATTCCATACCTTGGATTGAAATATATTCATATTTACCATGGAAGTTTAAACCACCGGTAAATAAATTAGGACAAGGCAATCCTTCATATGAGAGTCTAGCGCCATCAGTTCCGCCTCTTATAGGTTGGATTATAGGTTTTATACCTATATCCATCATTGCTTCTTTAGCCATATCTACAATATAAATAACAGGTTCAATCTTCTCCTTCATATTATAATAAGAATCATTTATCTCCAAACTGATTTTATCATCATATTTGTAATTAAGAAAATCCACAATTTTTTCAAGATTTTTTTTCTTAGCTTCAAACTTTTCCATGCTGTGGTCTCTAATTATATAATTCATTGTTGTACTTTCAACATCTCCGTTAAAACCGGTAAGATGATAAAAACCGTCATAGCCTTCAGTATACTCAGGTTTTTCATTCACAGGAAGTAAATTATTAAGTTCTGTGGCGATTAACATGGAATTAATCATCTTATCTTTAGCGGTTCCCGGGTGAACATTTCTTCCCTGTATTACAATACGGGCAGAAGCGGCATTGAAGTTTTCATATTCCAATTCTCCTATAGAGCCGCCATCCACCGTATATGCAAAATCAGCGCCAAATTTTTCAACATCAAAGAAATCTGCTCCTCGCCCAATTTCCTCATCCGGAGTGAAGCCTATTTTTATTTTTCCATGTGGAATTTCCGGATTTTGTATCAAATATTCCATGGCTGTAATTATTTCAGCAATTCCAGCCTTGTCATCTGCACCCAAAAGCGTTGTACCATCTGTAGTAATCAAATCATGACCAATATAATCATTTAGTTCGGGAAAATCTGCAGTACGAAGAACGATATTTTTTTCCGCATTGAGTGTTATATCCCCACCTTTATAATCCTTAATAATTTTTGGGTTTACATCCTTCCCGGACATATCTGGGCTTGTGTCCATATGAGCAACAAATCCTATGGTCGGTACATCCTTTACCATATTTGTCGGCAATGTTGCCATTACATAGCCGTTGTTATCAACGCTTACCTCCTTTAGACCTATTTCTTTCAATTCCTTTACCAAAGTCTTGGCGAACTCCTTTTGATTTTTGGTGCTGGGAACAGACGTAGAATTTTCGTCCGAAGTTGTTTCAAACTTAACATAATTTAAAAACCTATCCAATAAATTTTCCAAACCTAAAACCTCCTTTATACATATTATATAATATAGTATATCTATAAATATAAATTATTTGTAAAAGATTGCAATTATTTGTAAGAATTTTATTATTTAGATAGCCTAAAAAAGTAGTATAATTATGAATTGCTGGGTAAAAATATTAAATTTAAATTTAATAATGAAGGTGTAAATAAGGTTAACGTTGATAGGCAAAGGAGTAATAATGAATAAATTGGCTGAAGATAAAAGATTAAAAGAAGAAATAGAGAAAATGCGGCAAGAATTATACACATTTATAGACGAAAATCTTTCCGATGAAAGAATAGTAAGTTTTAGTCAAGAGCTAGATTTGCTGATAAATAAGTATAATAAATGAGAAAAGTATGGTGGATGGAATTCAAATACATCCACTATATTTTCTCAAATCATGATTATAAATTCGGGAATTTTCATAAGTATCTTAAGATTATTTAACTACTAAAAATAATAGTACCAATATGACTACAAATATTATAAGACCAATTAAGGTAAAAAACAGTTTTTTACTCGTATAAAATAACTTCATAAAAAGCATCACTCCTTTTGTTTTACTAATAATCTATTTAGCAAATAATATTTTTATACCCATTTTAATTATTTGGGTATTAAAAAATTATATAAAATGGTGTATTATAATAATATAGGAAGAGGAGGGAAAGAATTGATTAAGATATTAAGTGATACTTGTTGTGATTTACCGGAGGATATAATAGAGGAATATGATATTGACATTTTACCAATCGTTGTATTAAAAGGTGAAAAAGAATATTTGGATAGAGTAACTATTGATGCCGTCGACGTATACAATGGGATGAGAAATGGTGAAGTCTATAAGACAGCGCAAATACCGCCAAGTACGTTTCAAAAGAAATTTGAAGAATATGCAAAGAATAATGAATCTTGCATATATTTAGCATTCTCTTCAGGGTTATCAGGGACGTATCAAACATCGGTCATTGTATTAGAGGGCATAAAGGAACAGTATCCTGATTTTGATATGGACATAATAGATACAAAGGCAGCATCAGTCGGATTTGGACTAATTGTTTTAGAAGCGGCAAAGCTAGCAAAAGAAGGAAAATCAAAGGAGGAAATTCTAAAAGCTATTAACTTTTATAAGGAAAATGTCGAACATATAGTATATGTAGATAATATTGAATATTTCTACAGAGGCGGAAGAGTATCTAGAACTCAATCAGTAGTTGGTGGGTTGTTAAATATTAAACCCATAATAGAAATGAAAGATGGAAAACTTGTACCGTTTGATAAAGTACGAGGAAAAAACAACGGATATAAAAAATTACTTGATACAATGGCTGAAAGAGGTAAAGCGGCTGATTTTACTAAACAGGTTATAGGCATAAATCATGCAGATGATATAAATGGTGCATTGAAGCTGAAAGAGTTAATAGAAGAAAGATTTGGAGCAAAAGAATTTGTAATAAATATAATTGGTGCAACCATAGGAGCTCATGTCGGTCCGGGGACTTTATCAGTATTTTTCCTTCGTGAGAATTATGAATAATTGTGTGGCTTGAAGATATTCTAACCCGATTTGCGTCGGTACATTCACAAGAGTTCCAGGAATAAATTAGAGATAGGCTGCATTAACTGTAGTAATATGTCTTATTTCAGAGGACACGGTTTTAGTTTGTGAATTGACTAAACGAAAGAGGGGATACTATGCAGATATTGAGAAAAAGTTTAGCAATTATTTTTTTGGTTCTTCTTTTTATAGGCTTATTTTTATTTTATATCTCTATCACAGACTATAAACCTGATACGGTAGAAACGTTAGCTATTAACAACAATCAAGTTAAAACAATAGCGCTTAATGAACCTATAACTATAACAACATACAACATTGGTTATGCTGGACTGGATGAAAAACAGAACTTCTTTGCTGATGGAGGCAAAAACTCCAGAGCTTCAAATTTAGATAAAGTAAAAGAAAATCTAGAAGAAATAGTGAATACCATAGATAAGATAAATCCGGATGTATTTATGTTACAAGAAGTAGATGTAAAGTCCAGCAGAAGCTATAAGATAAATCAAAAAGAATATCTGAGCATTAAGTATCCAAACTATAGTTATGTATTTGGCAAGAATTATGACGTATCATGGGTACCTGTGCCTGTGTTTAAGCCAATGGGGGAAATCAAATCCGGAATTGCTACTTACTCTAAATTTTACACAAAAAGTTCCCATAGATATGATTTACCCGGTAAAGAAAAATGGCCTACTCAGTTATTTGAATTGGATAGGTGTTTCACAGAAACCAGATATCAAGTAGAAAATGATAAGGATTTAGTAGTCATAAACTTGCATCTATCCGCTTTTGAAGAAGGTGGATTTATTAGACAACAGCAACTTTTCTTTTTAAAAGAGCATTTAAATGAAGAATATAAAAAAGGTTCATATATAGTTGTGGGAGGAGATTGGAATCACAATCTGCCCGATACAGACCCATATCAATTTTCTCATGAAGAATCATGGCCTTTTTGGTTAAAGAATCTTCCCGATGATTTTAGCGTTGATGGATATAATTGGGCAATAGATTATGCTGTACCCACTGTTAGAACTATGGAAACAGAATATAAAAAAGGCTATAATTTTCTTGCTTCAATAGATGGCTTTTTAGTTTCAGATAATATAGAAATAAATTACACAACTACGACGGATACATATTTTAAAAATACTGATCATAATCCGGTGACTGTGGAAATAATATTAAGATAGCTTTAAAAAAATAACAAAACTATAGACAAATGGATTTAGAAGTAGTATAATAAATTTTGTCGTTTGGTTTTGCACTTTTAGCTCAGCTGGCAGAGCACCTGACTCTTAATCAGGGTGTCCAGGGTTCGAATCCCTGAAGGTGCACCATAGTGAAATCAAGGCTTACAGGCTATTGCTGTAGGCCTTTTTTATATTTTATTCTTACTCTACCCTTATCTATAATTATTATAAAGGTATATTTTATATTTAAACTTGTGATATAATGATGTAAAGCAAGAATAATTTATACATTTATAAGATGAGAATTAACTAAATCATGGATAAATTGGGGGTGTACAAATGTTAGTAAAAAATCATATGCTTATTAAAGAAAAACTAACTATCGTTGATTTAGAGGAGACAATTGAAAATACTTTAAAAAGGATGGGGCAAGAGAGTTTTTTATCATTACCTGTTGCAAACAACGGAGATTTAGCCGGAATAATTATGAAAGAGACAATATATAGAGGATATGTTGAAGAAGGATATGACAATTTTCAGGACTACATCACCAACAAAAAAGTCAAAGATATCTATACCAGTAAGGTTAGTTTTATACATGAAATGGATGAGATAGAAAAAGCATCTCATATATTAGGAGAACTTAAGATACCATTTTTAGCAGTTTTAGATTCCGACAATAAATTTACAGGGATATTAACTCATCGCGCAATATTCAAAACATTTTCAAATATGCTTGGGATAAACAAAGGTTCTTCAAAATTAGTGATAGATTTGCGTGACATCCCAGGAGAATTAGCAAGATTGACCAATCTAATCAAAGAGGAGAATATAAATATATCCAATATAGCTATGATGGATTCAAAAATAGAAGGCAATGCAAGAGTAGTTCTAAAATTTGACATTGACGATATAAAAGGTTTAATAGATAAAATAAGAAATGCAGGCTTTATTGTCTAGAATTAACTTGTATAATATCAAAGTAATATCAAAGGCATATTGGTTTTAAGGGGACAAAAATGGGAACAATTTTTCAAGAGTTATTGGATTTTTTATCAATTGAATTTACAGTAATGCTTACTGCAGCTTTGCCTGTTATAGAAGTTAGAGGAGCTATTCCAGTAGGAATTTCATTAGGATTATCACCGCTGCATTCCTTGCTTCTAAGCCTTATTGGGAGTATGATACCGGTGCCATTTATACTATTTTTGATTAGACCGATATTTAATTATATGAAAAAGACCAAAATTTTTAAAAAGCTGGTATTTAGTTTAACCAACCGCTCTATGAATAAATCCGAAAATATCCAGAAATATGGAGCATGGGGATTGCTGGTTTTTGTGGCTATTCCTTTACCGGGAACAGGAGTATGGAGTGGCAGTTTGATTGCAGCCTTATTGAATATGAGATTTAAATTGGCATTTCCTGCAATTTTTGTCGGGAATACAATAGCAGGAATACTGATCATGACTTTAATGAACGGAGTAGTTAATGTGTTTGGGGCAGTATAATAAAATCAATGTATAATAATCTTTAGATCTCCTTATACTAAAACAAAGTGTATAAGGAGGTTTTTTATGTCTATTAAAATATGTCCGCATTGTCAACAATTGTTTTCAGGTGAAGATGAAATCTGTGAAAGCTGTAAGTTTATAAAGGCAAAAAAGATAGAAGAATTGGCAGATTTAGCAGGAACTATAGAGACATTAGCTATATTACGTGCTGTAAAAGACGACAATAATAAAGATTTTCCTTAAGATGTAAAGTATTAATATTTTGCATAATTAGTCGATATATGTATATATATGATATTTTTTAATTATTTTAAACCACATATCAACAAACTATGATGGGACAAGCAATTACCCTATATTTTATAAAAGTTTGATTAAATCAATTATAGCATTAAAAGATATTTTAGATAGGAGGACATAGACATGAAAAGTATTAAGACAAGACTTATAATTTCATTTTTGGTTCTTGTAATTATATCGAGTACGATATTAGGATTTTTAGCATTAAGGACAGGGACCGATGTGATAACAGCGCAATTGGAGACTAATCTTACTGAAAAAGCTAAGGAGGCTTCAAATCTTACATATAGTAGAATCGAAACACAAATAAAGATTTTGGAAACAATTGCTCAAAGAGAAGATATTGAAAGTATGGATTGGGAATTGCAGCAGCCTGTATTGCAAAAAATTAAGATAAATTCTAACTTATTGGAAATAGGAATATTGCAAGAAGATGGGAAAATACATTATTCATCAGGGATGTTTGATGAGATCTCAGATGATGATTTTGTTAAAAAAGTTCGGGAAGGAAAACCCAGTATATCAGACATATATGTCAGTAAGGCATCAAACAGCATAGCCTTAATGGGAGGAGTACCAATCAAAAATGACAATAAAACAGTTGGGATTTTAATCGGTAGATTATATGGCAATACTTTGAGCAATATATCCAACGATATGAAATATGGAGAAAAAGGCTATGGATTTATGATAAATAAACAGGGGACAGTTGTAGCGCATCCGGATATAGGAATGGTTTATGATCGATTTAATCCTATCAAAGAGGTAAAAAGAGATGAAAGTATGACCGGATTGTCATCATTATTTGAAAAAATAATTGAGGAAGAAAAAGGATTCTCTTCATTTACACACGATGGAGAGGATAAAATAGCAGGATATTATCCTATAACCGGGACACCATGGATCATGGTAGTAGAAGCTGACCGAGATGAGGCACTTGCACCAATAGCTAAATTAAAAAATAATATATTTCTTTTAGTTGGTTTGATTGTTTTATTATGTATTGCTCTAACTTATATAATTGGAAATTCAATTACGAAGCCAATTGTTAAATCAATTGATCATTCCAAGAAAATTGCTGATTTGGATATTTCGGAGGATTTCCCTGATGATTTAATAACGAGAAGTGATGAAATAGGTGAAATAGCCAAAGCATTCCAAAATATTACAGAGAATCTGCGAGAAGTCATCAATGAAGTAAGCAATTCTTCAGAACAGGTATCAGCTTCTTCGGAAGAGCTGACAGCTACTTCTCATCAATCAGCTGTGGTAACGGAAGAAATATCCAAAATCATTGAGGATATAGCAAGAAGAGCACATGAACAAGCCTTGAGTACTGAAGAAGGAGCTTCAAAAGCAGTTTTGCTTGAAGAATCAATAGAAAGGAATCATGTACATACTCAAGAGATGACTAAGGCATCTAAAAATGTTTCGGAAGTAGTCGAAGAAGGGCTCGAAGAAATCCAAGGATTATTTGACATTACAGAAGAAAATAAAGTAGCGCTAAAGGCAATTCAAGATGTAATATTAAAAACACATGACAATTCCGACAAAATAGGCGAGGCAAGCAAAGTTATCGCATCCATAGCCAAACAAACCAATCTTCTGGCTTTAAATGCGGCAATAGAAGCAGCAAGAGCAGGAGAATCCGGGCGTGGATTTGCAGTTGTAGCAGAAGAAATCAGGAAGTTGGCAGAGCAATCCACTGTATTTTCAAACTCTATAGATGAAATAGTATTGGAATTACAACAAAATGCAGAAAATGCGGTAGAAATCATGAACAGAGTATCGGAAATAGGGCTTGAACAGGTGGATAAAGTTGCAAATAGCAAAGACAAATATCAATTGATTGGACAAGCAATGGATGCTGAAATCGAAGCAGTAGTCCAAGTTTATAAATCAGGTCGAGAGATGGGAAAAATAATCGACGAAATATTGGAAACATTGAAAAGCTTAACCTCAATTGCCGAAGACAATTCAGCAGCGACACAGGAAGTATCAGCTTCAATGGAAGAACAATCGGCATCAATCGAAGAAATTGCAGGTGCTAGTGAAGGACTGTCAAATCTGGCTCAAGACCTTAGTCAAGTGATAAATAGATTCAAATATTAGTAAGTATAAGAATTTTTAAGGGGGTTAGGGATGTGGAAGATTCAAAAGACAAGAAAACATTTGACATTCGGAGATTTGCAGATAGAATTAAATCTTTAAATTATAACAGTATCAAAGGGAAATTGATTATCTATTTTTCAATTGTTATACTTTTATCTTCTCTGACATTGGGTTTCATCTCAGTAAGAAGAGCTTCTGCTGGTATTGTTGAAGAATCTCAAAAAATGTTGTCTAAACTTGTGAAAGAAGATTCTAAGCTGATAAAAAGTCGTCTCGAAACTCAGAAAAGAACATTGGAAATGATAGCAAATATCACCGAAATTAGGGGCATGAATTGGTTTGCTCAATTGCCTATATTAAAAAGTCAAGTTCAAAATACAGAATTTATAAATTTGGGTGTTATAAATTTGAGCGGAAACATAAATTATGTTGATGGAAATTCAATCAAATTGGAATCTGATGACCCGTTGTTTAAGGTAATTGAAGGCGAAAGCAGTATAAATATTATTAAAAGTCAGGTAAACGATGAACTTGTGCTTGCATATGTTACACCGATTGAGAGAGCAGGAAGAACGGTTGGTGGATTATTAGGCTATATGGATATTAAGACTCTAAGCGATATTACAGACGATACGGGTTATGGTGAATTAGGATATGCATATATGATAGATAGTAATGGAAATACAATTGCTCATCCGGATCGAGAAAAGGCATTAACCGGATACAATCCGTTAGTAGAAGTGGAAAATGACAAAAGTATTAAATCTCTTGCAGCTCTATTTGAAAAGATTTTAGAACAAAGGTCTGGATTAGAGGAATATTCTTATCAAGGGAATGACATGTTTGCAGGATTTACACCTATTGAAGAAACAGATTGGCTATTGGTTGTTACAGCGAATAAACAAGAGGCGTTATCTGCTATTCCAAAGTTAAGAGTTATGATTACATTGGCAACTGTTTTTATTTTGGTCATAAGCATTACTGTTACATATATGGCCGGTCATGTAATAGCAAAGCCTATATTAGGAGTAGTTGAATATTCAAAACAAATAGCGGATTATGATATGACTACTGATGTATCCTTAAAGGATTTGGAAAGAAAAGATGAGACTGGTATATTGTCTCGGGCTTTTCAAAATATAATTGATAATTTTAGAACGGTGATTCAAGATGTATATAATACATCTGAACGGGTTCAAGAATCGTCTAAAGAGTTGACAGCTACCTCTAAGCAATCTGCACTTGCAGCTGAAGAAGTTACAAAAACAGTGGAAGAAATTGCAAAGGGAGCTTCGGAACAAGCATTAAGTACTGAAGAAGGCTCTACGAAGGCGATTTTATTAGGAGATTCCATAGATCAAAACAAGATTTATATAGAAAAACTAAAGGTGCAAGGTGAAATAATAACCGCAGCCGTTGAAGATGGATTGAGGGGAATTGAGAAGTTAACTAAAGCAGCAGATGATAGTATAGCTGCTATAAAAGAAATTAATGATGTTATCCTAGAGACAAATGAAAGTTCAAATAAGATAGGAAAAGCTAGCAAAGTAATAGCTTCAATAGCGGAGCAAACAAATCTTCTTGCTTTAAATGCTGCAATAGAAGCTGCAAGAGCAGGAGATGCAGGTAGAGGGTTTGCTGTAGTAGCTGATGAAATAAGAAAATTAGCTGAAGAATCTTCATCCTCAACCGGTGATATAGATAAAATCGTCGTAGAATTGCAAAGAAATTCAGGGAATGCAGTGAAGACCATTGGAAGGGTATCCGATATTGCAAATGATCAGACAAATGGTGTTATGAGCAGCAAGGAAAAATATATCTTGATTACAGAAGCGATTCAAGAAGCAATAGCTGATATCGAAAACATATATGAATCCGGTCAAGAAATGGAGCAAATGAAAAATGAAATATTAAAAACTCTTCAAAATTTGACTGCAATAGCAGAGGAGAACTCGGCTTCCACAGAAGAAGCCTCAGCTTCTATGGAACAACAAGCTGCATCTATTGAAGAAATAGCAATAGCCAGTGAAGGATTGACCACCTTAGCACAAGATCTTTACAACGCTATAAACAAATTTAAATTTTAAATTGTGCATTGTGAATTGTGCATTGTGAATTGAATTAAGTTGTGAATTGATATGGAGGTAACCATGGAACAATATGTAGTTTTTGAGAGCAATAATCAAAAATTTGGATTAAG
>ENA-UOOK01001194-UOOK01001194.1-fermentation-metagenome-genome-assembly--contig:-NODE-1194-length-34571-cov-66.718681_pt1 | contig 34571 bp, 27 predicted proteins | sample MGYA00245777_ERZ724023 | MGnify/ENA primary metagenome ERZ724023 (study PRJEB28704, sample SAMN03018312) | fermentation metagenome | biome: anthropogenic terrestrial biome; feature: soil...
ATCTATGACACTTTTTCCTTATCTTAATGTTTTATAATAGAACGCAACTTGGTATGAGTAGGATAAAAACAAAAGTCCAAAAAATGAATTAAAAAATTAGACTTTTTTCACAACATTAAATTAATGTATATATATTTATAGGTATAAATCCGATAAAATTGTTAGTTTTTTTAATTAAATAATTTTAGTCAATATGGTAAATATCCTAAAATTGCTAAAGATAATCGGTACATTTTTCAAGTTTGACACCTCTAGAGCCTTTAATTAGGAAAAAGTTGCCTGTTTCTGGGTTTTTTACAATATGTTTTGCGAAATCATCAACAGAATTAAAAAAGTTAAATCCATATTCTTCTTTGAATTTATAAAAATGAGGTCCTATTAGATAAACTTTTTTAAAACTTTTATTTGAAATATATTCTAGAATTTTTTTATGTTCAATTTCGCTATCCTTGCCTAGCTCAAGCATATCGCCTAATATAAGTCCCTTACTATTATCTTTTATATTTTCAAAATTTTTGATTGCAAGCTCCATACTCGTTGGATTTGCATTATAATAATCTAAAATTAAATTATTTCTATTTGTTTTTACCAATTGCGATCTATTGTTATTGGGATAATATCGTAAAATTGCATTGTCAATAGCAGTTCCTGGTACTTTAAAATATTGTCCTATTGTTATAGCTGCTAAAATATTTTCAAAATTGTAGGCACCTATTAAATTTGATTTAGCTATACCTTTTTCGTTTTTCGATTTCCAACTGACAGTAGCTTGAAGTGAAAGTTCTGAGTATTTCCCGCTACAGTAATAGTTAGAATCTATTCCATATTTTATTGCGGAATAATTACCAAGCATTTCAACTAATAGAGGATTGTCTGCATTTATAAAAATTTCTCCATTTTTTAATTTTAAATAGTCGTATAGTTCAGCTTTTGTTTGTTTTATTATTTCAAAACTACCAAAACCTTCTAAGTGAGCTTTTCCAACATTGGTAATTATTCCGTAGTTAGGTTCAGCTATTTCGCATAGTGTTTTTATTTCGCCTTGATGATTTGCCCCCATTTCAACTATCCCAATGTCAACAGTGCGGTTCATCGACAAAATTGTTAGTGGTACACCAATATGATTGTTTTTATTTCCACTTGTATATGCTACTCTGTGTGTTTGAGCTAAAATTGTTGAAATTAATTCTTTAGTGGTTGTTTTTCCATTTGTACCTGTAATTGCTATAATTGGTGTTTTTAATTGTTTGCGGTGATAGTTAGCTAATTTTTGAAGAGTGTTTAAAGTATTTTCAACATAAAATATATTTTCATTATTAGCTAATCTTTTATTTGAACAAATTGCTGCTAAGCAACCATTTTCTATTGCATTTTCAACAAATTCGTTGCCGTCAAAATTTTCTCCACTTAATGCGAAAAATAGAGCATTTTTTTGTTTTACTCTACTATCAGTATTTATTCCGCTACTTTTTTTGAATAAACTGTATATTTTTTCAATTGATATCATAAAAAAAATAAAACCCCAAATATTGGGGTTTTAAGTTATGAGATTTTTATTTATTTTTTAGATTGTATTGGACCACCAACTCTGTCCATAGCACATCTAAAGCCAAGATCTGCTCTTCCCATTTTCTCATCAAGGAAGCGACGAGTACCTGGTACCATCCAATATGCTCTGTCTTTCCATGAACCGCCTTTAAATACTCTAGATCTGTCACTTACTAAAGATGACATTGCTTTGTTGAGTTGAGCACTATTACCTTTATTGATTTTTGGATTTCTTGGGTCGTATTGTCCATATCCCCATTCTCCATGTTCTCCCCATTCACCTTCTTGATACATATCTTTAGTACGTTTTCTAAAGAATTGGTCAGGATAAATTATGCTTCCGTCTGCTAATTGCAATTCTCCACCGGGTAAAACGGTAGAACCATCAGGCATCACAATTACGCCTTCGGCAGTTTTTTCATGTCCTGTTGGTAATATGTAAGTTTTATTTACCAAGTCAACTTTTATTCCGTTTGGTAATAAAACTTCGTTTCCGCCCGACATAAGAGTTGCTCCAGGATATATCAGTCCAACATTTTCAGCTGTTAGCTCTTCACTTACAGGGTCATATACTTTAGTTTGGTTAGAAACAGTCTCTTGAAATCTTTCATCTTTTGTCCAATAATCTTCAGAAGTTCCCATTTGTGGGATTAAAGATTCTAAATCTCCGTCTAAATAATTTCTATTATCGGCAGTAGTATAATTTTCACGGCTAAAGCAAGCTTCGTCTCTAACAGGTTTTCTAAGAATTTTTCCACTGTAGTCGAAATAGTTTTCTGCTTCAGGGGTTAATTCAATATCTCCACTTCTTGGGTCTATTATTACTTGGTAGTCGGTATAAATATTACCTCTGAATGGTCTAAATTCTGCCATATCTTCAAAAGTAAGATCTCTATAAACGTCCATTACCCATTCATTAACATTACCTGCCATACAATATAATCCGTATTCATTTGGCCAGTAAGAGCGAACAGGAGCAGTAATGTCTGCTTTATCGTTTAGAGCACCAGCAACCCCCATGTTATCCCCACGTCCTCTCATTGAGTTCGCCATCATTAAACCTCTTTCAACGCCACGACTATCATTTCTAATATAATGACCATTCCATGGGTATAATCTTCTTTCGTAAATTCTTTCTTTGTAATGGTTTCCAATATGAGCTAAAGCAGCAAATTCCCATTCAGCTTCGGTAGGTAAGCGGTATCTAGGAAGGAAATATCCATCTTCCATTCTTACCCAACGTCTATCATCACCAGTATTAACTCGTCCTCCTTTTCTGCCAGCTTTTAAAACAGCAGGGTCAACGTATAAATTTTGTATTTTGCCATCAGGACCTTTTCCTGTTTCATCAATAGGTAGGTCTAAGTTTTCAGCATAAATAAGATAAGCATCTAAGTTAAAATGTTTTGCTTGATCTTGAGGAGCTAAATATTTATCAATAATACCTTCTCTTCTAAGGATTAGTTCATTTACTCTATCTGTACGCCAGTCGCAATATTTTGATGCTTGAACCCAACTAACACCAACAACTGGATATTCTTCATATGCAGGATGACGTAAATATAATTCAACCATTGGTTCGTTAAAAGCTAAGCGTTCTCTCCAAACAAGAGTGTCGGGTAGAGCTTCTCGGTATAAAAATCTGTAGTCCGAAGAATAAACATAAGACAACCAATATAAATATTCATTATAATCAATATTTCTAATTTCGGTTTCATCCATATAAAATGAAGAAATAGTTACTCTACGTGGAATATTATTCCAATCATACATAACATCTTGTTCAACTCTACCCATAGCAAAAGAACCACCTTCAATAAATACTAATCCAGGTCCAGTTTCTTGCTCATATCCAGGGTGATTTTCAAAACCACCAAAGTTTGGATCGCGATAATTCCAACCAGTAGTATTTGATACTTCTTTTTTGCACGAACTTGCCAAAATTGAAGCGACAAGGACTATTAAGATAAATAAAACATTTTTTTTCATATTATAAAAATTTTATACGATTCTTAATTAATAACTAAAACATAGGACAACTTATTGTGGACAACTTCTTATCTTTTACATGACAATCAAAAGTATATGCAACAGAAACTTCGTGAGCTCCATAAGTTGAGTTTTTTAAATTTGATACGGTTAAATCATAACTATAAGCAAATCTTATTTTGTCTATTTTATACCCAGCTAACATTATGAAAGAATCATAATTAAAGTTGAAGTTTTGTCTAGCCCAAAATCCTGCGATAATGCCACGCCTCGAAACATATAAACCCCAGTTGAATAATTGAAACTGTCCTTGTTGGTGATATAATAATTGAGGAGCAATTTTTAAATCACCTCTTCGGAAACTGCTACTATTTATTACAACCTCTGTTCCAAAGTGAGCGGTTAGTTTTCTAGGCAAGACAGCATCACTTCCACGTAAAAAGGCTTCTGAAGGCTGAGTTAAGTGATGAACTGCTACGCCAAAAAATGTTTTTTCACTGAAGGCAATAATTCCTGCTGAAAAGTCAACATAATTACGTTTGTCATTAATTATGTCTGGATTTTCTAGCGAGGCATAGATTGGTCCATATAATGGGTGAATCATATTTGGAAAAATAAAATCCCAATTTATAGACTTCATTACAAAAGATGCTTCAAAACCTCCAGCAATAAAAAATCTGCGAGATACAGGTAAAGTGTAAGCATACATACCACTAATTGTAGTAGTATTAATAACTCCACCACCTTGAACATCGTTCATTAAAAGCAATCCAACTCCACCTTGAAGTGCATTTAAGTGTTGGTCATAAGAAGCACTGTAAGTAACATAGGTAGGACCCATAGCAGGCCACTGATTCCTATAATTTAAACTAATTTTAGGACATCGCTCTGCACCAGCAAATGCAGGATTCAAATAAAGCGAATTCGCATAAAATTGCGTAAAATGTGCATCTTGTGCATTCAAAACTGTCAAACTACTTAGTAGTAAGGCACTTAACAAAAATATGAAATGTTTAACCATAGTTTTCATCTTATCAACGCGCATTTATAATTTATATTAATTTTTTCATAAATACAATAAATAATTTACAATATTAAGCTAAATTTGTCGTTTTAAAAAATATTTAGAACTTTTTTTTTGTTTTTTTTTAAATTTATTTTTTTTATGAGAAAAATCACGCTGTTTTTTGTTAGTTTTTTTGTTAGTAATCTGTTAATATCTCAAAATATTTTAATTTCCGATTCAATTATTTGGCAAGATAATAATATTTTTAATAATAACGATAAAAATACTTCAAATATTTTATATTTTGTAAATTGTAATCAAAGAAGTAGCGATGACTTGCCGATTTATTATAAACGCTTACCTATTAATAATAATGTGGAAATAATTTCGATAGATGAGATTTCGGTTGATTATCAGGTTGTTAATAAGTCGGATTATGAAAATGTTAATAAATTAGAAAATTTAACAAATGAATTTCAAACAAAAGCCTGGCATTCTAAATATAGAAAGAAAGATTTTTTAGCATTCGAAGTTTTGCCTTTAAGAATTAATCCAAATACAAATGAACTAGAAAAATTAATTCGTTTTGAATATAAAATCAATTATAGGTTTGTTAGTGAGAAAAAATCACAGCAAACTTATGCAACAAATTCAAAAATGGCAAATGGGACTTGGGTTAAAATTAAAGTTGAAAAACCAGGAGTTTATAAATTGACTTATGAACAATTGCAAGAAATGGGTTTTTCAAATTTTTCAAATATCGGAGTTTTTGGTTATGGTGGAATGTTGCCTAAGACCGTGGGGCAAGTAATAGCTGATGATATGCCAGAAAGACCACTACTTAAAGTTGATGCTAATTCTAATTCTGTTTTTGATGGTGGAGATTATATTTTATTTTATGCAGACGGACCTCACTCAATCAAATTTACTTCTACTCTTTTTTTTCATGAATATCATAACTATTCTCTTTCTTCTTATTATTTTGTTTCGGATAGGGGCAGTTTTAAAGCACCTATTAATATTAGCTCTTCTAATAGTTTTGATAAAACTGTAACCACTTACGATGATTATTTATTTTTAGAAAAAGATTCTATTAATTTAATTAAATCTGGTAGAACATGGTTTTGGAGAGAATTTGATTATTACTTAAATCACGAGTTTAATTTGAATGTAAAAAATATTTCTTTATCTGATACAGCTATTGTGAGAGTAAGAGTGGCTGCTAGGTCTTCGGTTAGTAGTAATTTTAAATTAAGCATAAATGGTATAAATCAACCAAATATACCTATTGCAAGTGTTTCAAACTCAACAACTGAAGTTTTTGCTCGCCAAAATGATAGTGCAAAAATAAATACTTTTAGGGTTTTGCCTAGTTCTGAGAATTTTAAATTTAATTTAACTTATACAAAAACAGCAACTAATTCAAAAGGTTGGTTAGATTATATATCTGTACAATTAAGACGAAAACTAAGTTTAACCGATACTGGTTTTTTAGTATTTAGAGATACAAAATCTGTTGAAAATAACACTAAAGTTAAATTTATTGTTTCTGGTGCAAATTCTTCAAGTTTGATTTGGGATATTACAGATAGATTTAATGCAAAACAAATTTCATCAAATATTTCTGGCGATAAATTAAGTTTCGTTGCGGAAAGTAATGAATTACGAGAATATTTAGTTTTTGATTATAAAGCAAATTTTCCTTCGCCAATTTATTCTGGTTCTGCAGATGTTGGGCATGTTGATAATCAGAACTTGCATTCTCATCAACCAGTTGACTTAGTCATTGCTAGTCCAAGCGAATTTATGTCTCAAGCAAAAGAGATTAAAGATATTCATGAGCAATACGATAATATGAGTGTTGTTATTGTTGACCCTGAAAAAATATATAATGAATTTTCGTCAGGGACACCAGATGTTTCAGCTTTAAGAAATTATATGAAAATGCTTTATGAAAGAGCTGACGTAAATAATATTCCCGAAAATCTTCTTTTACTTGGCAATGGAAGTTATGACAATATGTCTAAAGATCCGCAAGTTGCAAATCATATATTGACCTATGAGTCGGTAAACTCTTTAGGGCCAACTGCTTCTTTTGTTTCAGATGATTATTATGTGTTCTTAGATGATGGGGAAGGTGGATTTTTAGGAACTCATGATATGGATATGGGAGTAGGAAGATTGCCAATAAAAAGTGCAAGTGAAGCTTCTGATTATGTAAAAAAATTAAGAGAATATTATCAGCCAATAGCTTATGGTAATTGGAAAAATAATATTTTACTAGTAGCAGATGATGCAGATAAAGGAGAAACGTTGCACCAAAATCAAACTAATACGCTAGCAACTCAAATAGAAAGTACTTATCCAATTTTCAATTTAGAAAAAATCTTTTTAGACGATTTTGAACAAGTCTCTACTGTTGAAGGGCATAGGTATCCTGATGTTAATCAGGCGATTACTGATTTTGTTCATAACGGGGTGCTTTCAGTAAGTTGGATAGGACATGGAAATCCTAACACATGGGCAGATGAAAGAGTATTGACCACAAATATGGTTAAAAGTTGGAGAAATGGACCTAAATATCCTATTTTTGTTACAGCTACTTGTGAATTTGCTCCTTACGACAATCATCATATTGTATCTGCTGGAGAAGAAATAATATTGAATCCAAATGGTGGCGGAATTGCCTTGTTTGGAACTACTCGGTTGGCTTTTGCAGGAAGTAATGCCCACTTAGCTTATAAGTTTTATAATAATATTTTTAATATAGATGGTAGCGGAAAGGTTTCTACTCTAGGAATATCGGTAGCAAATACAAAAAATCAGCAAGGTTCAGATACTAATAAAAGGGTTTTTGCTTTTTTAGGAGATCCAGCTGTGCGTCCATCAGTTCCTGAGTATAAGGTGTTTACTACAAAGATAAATGGTATAGATGCTAATGTTTTTAATGATACAATTTCTGCAATGGAAAAAGTTGTATTCGAAGGTGTAATTAAAAAAGCCGACAATAGTATATTTGAAAACTTTAATGGCTCAATTTACCCAGTTGTATATGATAAAAGACAAAACTATACAACACGTGGAAATGATGGAAGCCAACCATTGGATTATACTGCTCAAAAAAATATTATTTTTAAAGGAAATGCTTCAGTAGTAAATGGAAAATTCAAATTTGAATTTATTGTACCCGTAGATATTGCTTATTTTTATGATGAAGGAAAAGTTAGTTATTATGCACACAATAATTTGAATCTCGAAGCAAGTGGATATGACGATAGTTTTATTATAGGTGGATCATCAGATAATGCAATTACAGATAATGAAGGTCCTGAAATTGACTTGTTTATGAATGATGAAAACTTTATTTCTGGCGGTATTACCGATGAAAATCCTATTCTTTTGGCTAAGTTTTTTGATGAATCAGGTATTAATACTGTGGGTAGTGGAATAGGTCATGACATAACTATGATTATAGATGAAAAAACTTCAGAAGCTATAGTGTTAAATAAATTTTATGAATCTAATAAAGATGATTATAAATCAGGAGAATTACGTTATCCTCTAAATAATTTAGAACTTGGTCCACATAGTCTTAAACTAAAGGCTTGGGATGTTTTAAATAATAGTAGTGAGGCAGTTACAGATTTTATTGTTGCTAATTCTTCAGAACTTTTTATTGATAATCTTTTTAACTATCCAAATCCATTTTCAACATATACCGAATTTTACTTTGACCATAACCAGCCTTATGTTGATTTAAAAGTTTTAATTCAAATATTCACAGTAGCAGGAAATCATGTTAAAACTATTGAAACCGACATGTTTAGCACAGGATATAGAAGTCAGCCAATACCTTGGGACGGAAAAGATGAATATGGAGATAAAATAGGAAAAGGAGTATATATATATAAGGTGAAGGTAAAATCTCCTAATGGCAATATTATTGATAAATTTGAAAAATTAGTAATTTTGAATTAAAAATCAATTTAAAAGACAATAAAAAATAATATTTTACGTTACTAATGAAGTTTAAAAAAAATGTAATATATTTGTCAAAATTTCAAACATAAAAATATGATGAAGAGAACATTTCTTATTTTATTAATTACAATAGTTTTAGGTAATAGTATAAATGCTCAAGTAAGTACAAATGATGATATAGTTGGACGTGATGCCCCTAACACAATAACAACAACGGTTCCATTTTTATTAATTGCACCAGATTCAAGAGCAGGAGCCTTAGGAGATGCAGGTGTGGCTACTACGCCTGACGTAAACTCTTTGCATTGGAATCCTGCAAAATATAATTTTATTGATAATAATGTTGGTGTATCTATTTCTTATACTCCTTGGTTGAGACAATTGGTTAGAGACATGAACTTGGCTTACGTTAGTGGGTATAAAAAGTTTAATAAAGAAAATGTTTTGAGTGCATCTCTATTGTACTTTGATTTAGGTAGCATTCAGTTTAGAAGTGTAGATAATGTATTGTTGCGTGATTTTTCTCCACATGAATTTGCTATAGATGCTGCTTATAGCCGTTTGTTAGGAGAAAAATTTTCAAGCTCTGTTGCCATGCGTTTTATATACTCAAATTTAACTGGAGGTGTTGAAGTGCAAGGAAATGATTCTTATCCTGGAAAAACTGTTGCCGCAGATGTTGCTTTTTATTATTATAATGACGAAATCGAACTAAGCGGAATGAAATCAACTTTGATGTGGGGATTAAACATTTCAAATATTGGTGCTAAAATCTCATACACAACCAACGAGTATAGGGATTTTATTCCAACAAATTTTCGCACAGGAGTTGGTTATAAACTTGCTCTTGACGATCATAATGAGTTTATGTTTACTTTTGATTTGAACAAATTATTAGTTCCAACACCACCTCAATATTATCAAGCCGGAGAAATATTACCAAACGGTGACACAGTTATACCTAGCGATAAAATTATCAAATACGGTAAGGATCCTAAAATATCTGTAGGTTCTGCTTTATTTAGATCTTGGTATGATGCACCAGGAACTGCTACAGCTTTTGTTAAAAATGGAAAACCTTCTGTATTTAGAGAAGAAATGGCTGAATTTACAATCTCGGCTGGCGTAGAATATTGGTATGACAAATTGTTTGCTTTGCGTTTTGGATATTTTAACGAGCATCAATATAAAGGAAATAGAAAATATTTTACAGTTGGAGCTGGTTTAAAAATGAATGTTTTTGGTTTAGATTTTGCTTATCTAATTCCAACAACTCAAGCAAACCCATTGCAACATACGCTTAGATTTACATTAATTTTTGACCTCGGAGGCTTAGCGGCAGAAAAAAGTTAAAAATGAATTTTAAAATTGGCATTGGATACGATGTTCATGCTTTACAAGAAGGTTTAGATTTTTGGCTAGGCGGAGTAAAAATTGAACACAATAAAGGTTGCCTCGCTTATTCTGACGGAGATGTATTAATTCATGCAATTTGTGATGCTATATTAGGTGCAGCAAATTTAAGAGATATTGGCTATAACTTTCCTGATACTGATAATAAATATAAAGGAATTGATAGTTGCATTTTGTTGCAAAAATCTTTAGAACTTATTAATAATAAAGGCTATAAAATTGTAAATGTCGATTCTGTAATTTTATTGCAAACACCAAAGCTAAAAGATTATATCCCTTTAATGAAACAAAAATTGGCTTCAGTTATGGAAATTGATATTGAAGATATTTCTATAAAAGCCAGCACAACAGAAAAACTCGGATTTGTTGGGAGAGAGGAGGGAATAGTTGCTCAGGCTGTAGTTTTAATAACAAAATAAAATTATTCCCAAATAAATTTTATGATAGAATAATAAAAATGTCTTATAAATGTCCTCATGTCAGCAACATTTGAAACATTTATAAGACATTGTCTTTTTGTAACTTTTATGATACAATCTTCAAAGCTTTTTTAACTGCCTCAAGAGTTGGTTGACCAGAAATTCCTGTTCCAACTGCACCTTTCATCCATGCTTGAGGAATTATTCTTCCTTGTAATAAAACTCTGGTAATTTCTTCGGCAAAATTTTTGTCTTTAATATATTGCTCAACTTGGAACTCAATTAAATGCCCAACAGGGTAGTTTGCTAAATATAGAGGTGATGTAATGCTGTGAGAATAAATTGCCAAAATAGGAGAGTCTTTTATTCCCATAACTGGATAATAATATTTATTCCAAACATCAGTAGCAATTTTCACAACAGCTTCTTTTAGTTCTTTTGGATTTGCGTCAGGATTTTCATACAGCCATTGCCACACATACATATCAACTAAAGAAACACCCATAATTTCGAAAGCACTCCAGCAATTGTCTAAAGCAGCTAAAGCTTCTGATTCTTCGTTTCGGCTATTAGCTTCTTTTCCTAAAAGTTTTAAATCTTTTGATTGGAATAAAAATGCAACAGCTTCAGTAAACGCAGTATTAGGAACGCCGTTGAGCATGTAGTAATCTATGTCGTAAAGTGTTATTGTTTGTTCTACATTATGTCCAAGTTCGTGAATGGCAATGTTGTAACCTTTATAGTCCATACCTTTACTTCCAATTCTTGTTCTAAGATGAGCTTGGTCTCCTTTCATTTGAGCTCCCCAAGCATGTCCTGCTCCGCGTGCAGGATCAACACTTATTTTATTAGCTATATAATTTGCTTTATCTCTAGTCCAACCTAAATCAATTAAAATTCTTGCAATATCTTTTTCAAAAGCTGAAGTATTTGGGTATTTTCTTCGTGTAATTTGGTCAAGTTCTTCTTCGTTAATGTTTGTTCCAGATTTAAAACCATTATACCAAATGTCGTAAGGCTGTAAAGAACGTCCTAATCTTTTTTCAATAAGTTTTGCAAGATCTTTTATTTCAGGTGAGCTAATAAAATTCACAAAAAGTTTTTCTACTTCTTCACGACTAAGCTCCATGCCTTCATCATAAGCTCTTTCAATAAAAGTTGGGTAAACAGGATTATATTTATCCATTGCACTAAGAGCTTTAAAATTGTATAACATGTACTCATATCTTGTAAAAGGTTCGCTTGTGAAACTTGCTTCTTTTCCGTCTTTATAAATCTTGTTAGCAATAGGATCCCAAGTAAACTCATTTTTATTAATTACTTCTTGTGGAATTTCTTGATTTATGATTCTAAGCATTACATTATAAATCATTTTTTGCTTTTCGAAACCATTATCCATATTATAATTTGCTTTTAACTCATCTCGCAAACCCCAGTGAGTAATAAGTTTCATATCTTTAGGGAAAAATGTTTTTTGTTCAGAATTTACAAGATTTCCCATATAAATATTATAGTCGGCAATATAAGTGTCGGCGTTAGTTAAAGCTTCTGCTTCCTTTTGATATAAGACAGCTGGAATTCTTGAAATAAATAAATCACCCATTCTAGCATAAGCCCAATCTAAACGCGACCAAGTGTCTGCATTTTTTGTTTTTTCACTTAAACTGTAAGCAGGGAAATTTAAAGCAACATAAAAGGCTAATTTATTCTCAAATAAATCTTCGGTTAAGTGAGCAGATGGAGAATAAGCACCCATAACATTATCAATAAAGCCAATTTCGCCCATGTCTAAATGCAAAGGTTCCATTAGTTCTACGGAAATTTTATTGTAATGTCCAAATAAAATTTCAAAATTTCTTTCTAGTTTATCGAAAGCAACTTTTAATTCCTCAGGATCAGAAATAAAATTATCAACGCAAAAGTTTATGAACTCAGTTGCATCACCATCGTTTTGTTGCCATAATGCTGCAACTTGTCTAACTCCTTTTTCTATTCTAAACTTTTCTTTATCAGTATTTTTTTCTTTAATTTTTTGAATTGCTTCGTCGATGTTTTCATCTAAAATTTTAAATTCAATAATATTTTCTTCGTTTTGTGAAGGTTTGTTGTCGTTCTTACAAGATATTGCCATAATAGTTGTAAAAATAAAAAGAGTGAACACAATTTTTTTCATAATTTTGAAATTTTAAGTTTAATATAGTTTATTGATTAATTCATCATCAGCAAAATTTGGAAGAGTAACTTTCATGTCAGGATATTCTTTCATTGCACGCTTAATAGCAAAAATAGCACCTTCGTTTCTAGCCCAATTTCTACGACTAATTCCATTATTAACATCCCACAAAAGCATCATTTTTAGTCTTCTTTCAGCATCTGCTGTTCCGTCTAATACCATTCCAAAGCCACCATTTATAACTTCTCCCCAGCCAACTCCACCTCCATTGTGAATAGAGACCCAAGTTGCTCCTCTAAAAGCATCGCCAATTACATTGTGAATTGCCATATCGGCAGTAAATTGGCTTCCGTCATAAATATTTGAAGTTTCTCTAAAAGGAGAGTCTGTTCCAGAAACATCGTGATGGTCGCGTCCTAACACAACTGGATGTTTTAATTTTCCTTCTTTAATAGCATCGTTAAATGCTTTAGCAATTTTTATTCTTCCTTCAGCATCTGCATATAATATTCTGGCTTGAGAGCCAACAACAAGTTTGTTAATTTTGGCTTCTTTTATCCATTTAATATTATCTTTCATTTGTTGAGAAATTTCTTTTGGAGCAGTTTTTGCAATGTCTTCAAGAACTTGCATAGCAATATTATCAGTAAGTTCTAGTTCTTTGGGGTCGCTCGAAGTACAAACCCAACGGAAAGGTCCAAATCCATAATCAAAACACATTGGTCCCATAATATCTTGGACATAAGAAGGATATTTGAAATCAATTCCGTTTTTAGCCATAATATCAGCACCAGCTCTGGAACTTTCTAATAAAAATGCGTTTCCATAATCAAAGAAATACATTCCTTTGTCTGTAAGTTTATTTATTGCAGCTACTTGTCTGCGTAATGATTCTTGAACAGCCTCTTTAAATTTTTCAGGCGAATTTGCCATCATATTATTAGCTTCTTCAAAACTATATCCTACAGGATAATATCCACCTGCCCAAGGATTATGCAATGAAGTTTGGTCGCTTCCTAAATCAACTTTAATATTTCTTTCGGCAAGTTTTTCCCATAAATCAACAATGTTTCCTAAATATGCAATCGAATGAGCTTGTTTTTTTGCTTGAAAATTTAATGCTAAGTCTATTGCAGCATCTGCATTTTCAACAATTTCATCTACCCAGCCTTGTTCGTGTCGTTTGTAAGCCGCTTTTGGATTGATTTCTGCACAAATAGTAACAACTCCTGCAATATTTCCAGCTTTTGGTTGAGCACCACTCATACCTCCCAAGCCAGAAGTTACAAATAATTTACAATCATTAGCATCTTTGTGTTTGCTAATCATTCTGCTAGCATTTAAAACTGTAATTGTTGTGCCGTGAACAATTCCTTGTGGACCAATATACATATATGAACCAGCAGTCATTTGTCCATATTGAGTAACACCAAGAGCATTAAATCTTTCCCAATCGTCTGGTTTTGAGTAATTTGGTATCATCATTCCATTTGTAACAACAACTCTAGGAGCATCTTTATGAGAAGGGAACAATCCCAAAGGATGTCCAGAATACATTACTAAAGTTTGTTCATCTGTCATTTCGGCAAGATATTTCATTGCTAGTAAGTATTGAGCCCAGTTTTGAAAAACAGCACCATTTCCACCGTAAGTAATTAGTTCGTGAGGATGTTGTGCTACAGCATAATCTAAATTGTTAGAAATCATTAGCATAATTGCTGCTGCCTGAATAGTTTTATGAGGAAACCAAGTAATATCACGAGAATGGATTTTGTAATTAGGACGAAAACGGTACATATAAATTCTACCGTAAGTCTCTAACTCATGTTTGAATTCTGGAGCTAATTCTGCATGAAATTTTTTAGGAAAATATCGCAAAGCATTTTTTAATGCTAGTTTTTTTTCTTCAATAGATAAAATTTGCTTCCTGATAGGAGCGTGGCTTATGTTTTTTTCATAATTTGCTGCTGGTGGCAAAACTTCAGGAATGCCTTGTAAAATAAGTTTTTGAAATTCTTCTTTAGTTATCATAATACAAAAATTTTATGAGCATAAAGATATAAAATTTACTTGATATTCTAAATGTTTTAGAACAAAAAAAGCCTGTCGTTATTGGACAGGCTTAAATTTTTACATTTTATTTGGTTTATTTTTTTTCATATTTAATAACAGTAGTTGTGTTATCATCAACATCTCTCAACCAAAGTTCTTTACTAGTTAGTCTTATTATTTCTGATATATTCCATTCATTATCATCAACTTCTTTTATCATAAGATTAAGTTTGTCATCACTAAATTTCCATTCTATAGGTTCTGAAAGAGTTGCACCAAAAAAAGTTATACTCATAGATCCTGTTTGATCTTTTTTTAAAGTCATACTTATTTGTCCTTCTGTTGACATATCTTGTGCAACATTATTTACAGTTACTTCTTTTAAAAGCCATTCGCCAGAAAGTCTAGCTGTTTTTGTTGCTAATGAAAAAGCAGGACCTTCTTCGTATTTGCGACAAGATGAAAACAACATAGTAGCTCCTACTATAATGCTTAAAATAATTGTGAGTTTTTTCATAATATTCAATTTTATTAGTTAATAATTATTACAAAATTAATTTTTTTTATTAATATAAACAACAAATCTTTATTTTATTTTTAAATAATGAAATTCATGTTGTTCTGCAGAATTTTCGTTTAAAGTCCAAAATTCAGTTTTTGTAAGTTTTGTAATGGTATAAAATGAATTCCATTGTCCCCATTCGCCGTTTAATCCTTTTTCTCTTTCTCTGATTTGAGTTTTATCTTTGTTCAATTCCCATTCAAACTCAGTTTCAATCAAATTGTTGAATTGACGCGAATAATTTTTACCTTTGCCATCTTCGAAATATTCTTTTTCAAAATTATCTAATCCAATTTCGCTAAGTTTAATTTCTATACCATTTATTTTATAAGTTTCTAGTTCATATTTTCCTACAATACGTTTTTCGGCAGATATGAAACTAATAGCTGGACCGTTTTCGTATTTTTTGCATGATTGACTTACAAAAATCAGCAAACTAAAGGCAAAAAGTTGTATAAATAATTTTGATTTCATAGTTGTAAATATTAAAAAAAGAAACCGCCTTAAAGCGGTTCCTTTTTGTTAGTAAATTTATTTTATTCTTTAATAAATCTTAGAACTGTGTTTTTGTCATTACTGTTTATATTGATAAAATATATGCCAGATTCTAAATTTTCAACATTCAAATTAACATTGTTAGATTTAGCATTTTGTTCTAAAACAACTTGTCCAAGATTATTTGTAACTTTTATATTGTTAATTTCAAATTCTGAAGAAATGTTAACAAAGCTATTAGCTGGGTTAGGATATAGGCTTAAACTATTTGCGAAGTCTTCGTTGATATTTGTAATAACAATGTCAGCATCGCTTCTATATTGTAATGAGAATTTACTATATCCATAATAAATAACACCTACTATATCATAGTGGTTTCCAACAACTGGTTGAATTGAAGAAACGCCGTTTTCTTTTACTAGTAATTCGCCAGAACCATCGTCAACATACCATTCGCCATAACTAATTATACCTTGAGTACATTCAGCATCAATAACTTTAACTAAACAAGATTCGTAAGCTTCAGTACCAGCATCAGCTGTGCTAACTTCCGCTGGAGCAGCTAATATTCCGTCAGTTGCAAATGCTTCAAAATATGTAAGTTCTTTAATAGATGTTAGTCCGTAAGATTCAACAACTTTACCTGCAATTTTAACAGAGTCGCCAACTGTTGGAGAATTTACAAGGTCGGCAACATAAATTCCATTCCAAGCACCTCCTCCTTGTTGAATATAGTATCCTTCTCCATATGTGCTAGGATTGAAGTTTGCAACAACAATACCTTTAACCCAAACATATTGATTTTTTAGAGGAGAATCACCGCTTTCATCTAATGTGTATTGAATATCATAGATATCTGTAAATTCTGGACCTTCAGTATTGGTAGTAAAAGTAATTGTACGAATTACTGCTGGAGAATAAGATTCATTATCCATATTTACTAATTCTAAACTAAAAGTATGTTCGCCATCTGCTAAGTTTGTTAGAGTAATAGGATTATTAGTTGTATAAACAGGAGCTGCACCATCAATAATATATTTTGCTTTTCCATCAGTACCAACAGTAAAGTTTGTTGTTGTGTAATTTACACTAACTGTATTTTCATAGAAAATTTGTCCATTGCTTGGAGAAGTTATATCTAAATAAGGTTCTGTGCCTGCATAGCCAGTCCATGAAATATCATCAATTGTAATTTGACGATTTTGAGTATCGTTTCCTGCTATCTTGATTTTTATTACAAAATCGCCAGGTACGTTAAGTGCTGATTCACTTAATGTATAGATTGTTGTATTTTCTCCACTAACACCTGGAATAACTTCAGATGTTCCTTTTAATTCATTGTTGATGTATAACTCTATACCTCTTTCGTTTGCACCAGTAAATGCTTTACGGTATTTTACTTCAAGAGAAGAAATACCACCACTTAGAACTTCTGACTCAATGCTACTTTCAAAAGCATTGCGTAAAATTAAACCTTTGCCATTGATTGCATAATCGCCTTCATCTCTTGAATGTTTGTAAATCCATTCAATATCATTGTTACCAATAAACGATCCATTTGCATAGCTTGTGCCAATTTCTGCATTGTCAAAAGTTTCCATTCCACCAGGAAGTGGTTCTTGGTTAGTAAAGTTTACAGTAGTTGTAACTGCAGGATCTAATGAAGCATCTGCCATTGTAACTAGTTCAAAATAAATTTGATGTGTACCATATGCTACGCCTGTTAAAGTAAGTGGGCTTGTGCCAGTATAATATTGAATTGCTCCTTCATCTAATTTGTAAGCTAATTTACCATCTGCACCAAGTACAAAATCTTGAACTGTGAAATTAACAGTAATGTCATTAGAATAAATAATAGCTCCGTTTTGTGGAGAGCTTATTGTTAAACTAGGTTCTAATACAACTATTTCATAAGTAACAGTGCGTGTTACAGAAACTACTGGGTCTAAAGCTGTATTGTCCATGTTAACTAGTTGGAAAACTATAGTGTTTTCGCCTTCTGCTAAACCAGTGATTGTAAATGGGCTTGTAGTTGTATAAGCAGGAGCTCCTCCATTTAATTTATATTCAAGTTTTCCGTCAGTTCCTAGTTCAAAGTTTGTTGTAGTAAAATTAACTTCAACTTGGTTTACGTTTACTATAGCGTTGTTTGCAGGACTATTAATTGTTAATACTGTAGTTCCAGTTGCAACAAAAGTACCTTCAATAATTAGGCTTCCTTGTAAACCTGCGCTACCATCAGCACCTTCGCTATTGTATGCGTATAATCTAAATTCGGCAGTTGTTGATAAATTTTGATAAGCTGCACCTGGTGTTAAAGTATTGTTCTTCCAATTGCTATTTAAATCTGGACAAGTTAATACTCCATCTGTGTTGGTTAGAGCTTCGTTAATAGCTTCATAAGTACTTAAAGTACTTGCAAAACCATCATCACTACCTCTCCATTCAAATTGTCTAGGACCGCCACCGCTACGACCAAGTCCAAACTTAATTGAAGTAATGGTAAAAGTGTAACCTGTAACTGGTTCTATAGAGAAGCCAATGTATTTGGCTAAATCAATATCTCCAGTAAACACATCGCTATCGCTTGTTGCTCCAAGTGGCCAGTTTTTGGCTCTAAAGTTACCAGTACTACTTGATGAAGTGGCACCTACTTTTAAGAGTGGTTGCGGTGTTATGCCCTCATAAGTGTCGCCATTATATGTAAATGACGTAACATCGTTGCCACTACCTGCAAAGTCATAAGTGGCAGTAAAATTTGTTTGTGCAAATGTTATTGTAACAAATAACAATAAAGCACTTAGTAAAGAAATTTTTCTCATAATTTTTTAAATTTTAATATTTAGTTTTTTTTAACAATTCTTTTTCTAATTTGGTACAAAAATACAAAACCGTTAATACATTAATCAATAAGTCTAATTAATAATTATCAACATTTTATTAACAATCACAATTTTTATATTATTTTATTTTAACAACAAAAAAAACGAAGATTGTTTTTAGTAATCTTCGTTTTTAATTTCTTTATTTTTCTAAAATATCTGGGTCAACTAAAATTCTACCACAAAATTCGCAAGGAATAATTTTTCTACTTGATTTAATGTCAATTTGTCTTTGCGGTGTAATTTTATTAAAACAACCTCCACAGGCATCACGCTCTATAGACACAACTGCTAATTTATTTAAAACATTGTTTCTAATACGACTGTAAGCAGCTAATAATCTAGCATCTATGTTTTCTGCAATTTCTTCTCTCTCTTTATTTTGTTTTTCTTCATCTACTTTAGTTTCAGAAATAATAGTATCTAATTCTTGTTTTTTCTGCTCTAAATGTTGTTGTTTGTCAACCAATTTTTCATTAGCTTCTTCTATTTGTGCAGTCTTTTGCTCAATTTCATGTTTGTACTCTCTTATTTTCTTATCGCAAAGTTCAATTTCTAAATTTTGATACTCAATTTCTTTGCTTAAAGAGTCAAACTCTCTGTTATTACGCACGTTGTTTTGTTGCTCAGTATATTTTTTTATCAGAGCTTCGGCATCTAATTTTGCATTTTCGCTAAACGAAATGTCTTCATTAAGTTTAGTGATGTCGTTTTTAAAATTTGCTATTCGCGTTTCTAAACCTGCAATTTCATCTTCTAAATCATTGACTTCTAAAGGTAATTCACCTCTTAAAATTCTTATTTGGTCGATTTTAGTGTCAATTAATTGAAGTCTGTACAAGTTTTTAAGCTTTTCTGTAACACTTTGTGTTGATTTGTCAATTTTATTTTCTGCTTTTGCCATTTTAAAAAGTTTTAATCGGATTTATATTTTTTTCCGAAAATCGGACTGCAAAGTTAGGATTTTTTTTCATAATAATATCATAAAAAATTTCTTTTGTGAATTGTTCACTTTCAAAATGTCCAATATCGGCTATTAATATTTGTTTTTCTGCTAAAAAATAATCATGAAATTTAATGTCGCCACTAACAAAGACATCAGCTTTACTGCTTTTTGCAGTATTGATTAAAAAAGCACCACTGCCACCGCAAACAGCTACTTTTTTAATTTTTTTGTTTAAAAATTCGCTGTGTTTTATTATTGTGCTATTAAATTTTTCTTTTAAAAGTTTTAAAAAATCTATTTCTGCAACTTCTTGTTCCAACTCGCCAATCATTCCCAAACCTACATTGTTATGTGGATTTTCTAATTTGTATATGTCGTAAGCAACTTCTTCGTATGGGTGTGATTTAAGAATTGCCTGTAATATTTTATTTCTAAGATATTTTGGATAAATAGTTTCTATACGTACTTCTTTTTCAAAATGTGTTTCGCCAATTTGACCAACAAATGGATTTGAATTATTGCTGGCTCTAAAACTTCCTTCGCCTTGCAAATTGTAACTACAGTTATCGTAATTTCCAATTTGACCAGCACCTGCTTCAAACATTGAATTTCTTACAATATCAGCATGAGAAGTTGGAACAAAAACTGCAATTTTTTCTAAAATGTTTTTTTCAGGAGAAAGTATCTTTAAATTTTTTAAGCCTATTTTCTCACAAATTTTATAGCTAACACCTTGATTTACTTTGTCAAAATTTGTGTGAGTACAATAAATTGAAATATCGTTTTTAATTGCTAAGATAATTGATTTTTCTATATCATCGCTTCCTGTAATTTTTCTTAACTTATTGAAAATGAGAGGGTGATGAGCTATGATAAAATTGCAGTTGTGGTCAATTGCTTCTTGAACAACTTCTGAGGTTACATCAAGACTTATTAAAATTCCTGAAATTTCTTTTTCTAAATTTCCAACTTGTAAACCAGAGTTGTCGTATTCTTCTTGTAAAGATAGTGGAGCAAATTCTTCAAAACTATTAATAATGTCTTTTATCTTCATTAAAAATTATAATTCATTTTTTATAGCGAGTAATAAATCTTTAATTTCGTTAAGTTTTTTTACAGCTTCAAAATTATGTTCTGTTTCTTCAAGGTTTTCTTTAATCTTCTTTTTTGCACCTTTAAGTGTCATACCTCTTTCTTTAACCAAGTGCCAAATTAAATGAAAATTATCAATATCTTTTGCTGTAAATAATCTATTCCCTTTTTTATTTTTTTGAGGTTTTATAATATCAAATTCATTTTCCCAATATCTTATTAAAGATGTTTTAACATTAAACATTTCGGCAACCTCGCCAATGGAGTAGAATAGTTTATCGGGTTTTTTATTTTCGGTTGACATGTTTATTATTTAGTTTTCAAAAATGATAAAATTTATTTTAAAATCAAAATATTTTTAGAGATTCTTAACTAAATTTCCCATTCAAACCCTTCTTTTGTATCTTTTACTTTTATCCCAATTTTAGTAAGTTCATCACGAATAAAGTCGGAAGTTGCCCAATCTTTCTTTTCTTTTGCTGAGAGTCTTAGATTTAAAACCATATTTACAACATCTTCTAACATTTCGTTATTACCAGCATCTTCGTTTTCTAATTTTAATCCTAAAACATTGAATAGGAATGTGTTATATGTTTCTTTTAAGATGTTTAAATTTTTCTCATCAATTTTTTCGCTACCTGTTGCAACTGAATTAATTGTTTTTAACCCTTCAAATAAATTAGAAATTAAAATAGGAGAGTTTAAATCATCATTCATTGCATCATAACAATCTTGGCGAAATTTTTCTGCATCAAAATTATTTTCTTTGCTTGGCTTTAATCCTTGTAATGTTTCAACACCTTTTAGTAATCTCGCTAAACCTTTTTCAGCAGCTTGTAAAGCTTCGTTTGAAAAATCTAAAGTACTTCTATAGTGTGCTTGCAAAATAAAAAATCTAATTGTCATTGGTGAGTAAGCTTTTTCTAAAACTTTGTTTGCTCCAGTAAAAAGTTCATCTAAAGTAATAAAATTGCCTAAGGATTTTCCCATTTTTTGTCCATTTATTGTAATCATATTATTATGAACCCAATAATTAATGGAGTTTTCGCCAACAGCTATTGTATTTTGAGCAATTTCACATTCGTGATGAGGGAAAAGCAAGTCCATTCCGCCACCATGAATATCAAATTTTTCACCTAAATATTTATGTCCCATTGCCGAACATTCTGCGTGCCAGCCAGGAAATCCTTGTCCCCATGGTGAATTCCAACGCATAATATGTTCTGGGCTAGCATTTTTCCACAAGGCAAAGTCAAAACTATTGCGTTTTTCATCTTGCCCGTCAAGTTGGCGAGTATTTGAATATAAATCTTCTAAAATTCTACCTGAAAGTTTACCGTAATTATATTTTTGATTGTATTTTTCAACATCAAAATATACAGAACCATTGCTAACATAAGCATAACCTGTATCTATAATTTTTTGGGTAAGTTCAATTTGTTCAATAATATGTCCAGAAGCGCGAGGTTCTATGCTTGGTCTCAAAACATTTAGCTTGTCCATATCTCTGTGGTATCTGTCGCTATAAAACTGAGCAATTTCCATTGGCTCAACTTGTTCCAACTTAGCTTTTTTAGCAATTTTATCTTCGCCTTGGTCGGCATCACTTTCCAAATGTCCAACATCGGTAATATTGCGAACATATCTTACTTTATAACCAATATGTTGAAAATATCTAAAAAGTAAATCAAAAGTAATTGCAGGACGTGCATGTCCTAAATGAGCATCTCCATAAACGGTTGGTCCACATACATACATGCCAACAAACGGAGGTTTTATAGCTGTGAATTTTTCTTTTTTACGACTAAGCGAATTGTATAAAAATAAATTTTCTTGCATAATAATTTTTTAAACATAAAATTTAAGCCCAAAAATAATAAATTATTTTGAAATAACATGTGTTGAAAAATAATGTTTATTTTTAACACCATTGTAACATTGAATTTGTTTTTTTATTTAATAAAAAATGAGTAAAATTGTGGTCTAAAAAAATGAAAAATGAAATATTTTAAATCTGTATTTGTTATTAGTATTGTCTTAGTATTGAGTTTACTAAGTTTTTCGTGTAAAACATTGAATAATAAGGAAAATGTTGGAGCCGATAAGAAAAAACCAAAATATATTTTCTTATTTATTGGCGATGGTATGGGAATAAATCATGCGAGCTTGGCAAAATATTTTTACAAAGAAAAAGGCGATGATATTAGTTTTACTAATTTTCCATATTTTGGAGTTTGTACAACAACAAGTAAAAATAGTGTAATTACAGATTCGGGAGCTGCTGGCTCGGCTATTGCTTGTGGCGAAAAAGCCAATTTTGGAAGTATTTCGTATTATCCTTGGTTTTCAAAAGACTCGCTTCCTCTTTCTTTTGCTAAAATAGCTCACGAAAACGGAAAGAAAGTTGGAATAATTACTACTGTATCACTAAATCATGCAACTCCTGCGGCTTTTTACGCACAATCTTCTGATCGTAATTTATATTATGAAATTGGAAGTCAACTTCCAGAATCTGGCTTTGAGTTTTTTGGCGGAGGAGGATTAAAACATGCAAAAGGAAAAGAAAATACTCAACCAGATTTATATGAAAAAGCAAAGTCAAATAATTATATAGTAAGCTCAAACATAAAAGATTTTGAAAAATTAGATAAAAAAAATGCAAAATACATGTTTGTTAATCCAAAATTTGGTTTGGATAGCGATATGCCATATTTTATTGATAAAAAAAGTGATGACGGATACAGCTTAGCTCAATTTGTTAAAACTGGTATAAAAGTTTTGGAAAATCCAAATGGCTTTTTTATGATGGTTGAAGGCGGGAAAATCGATTGGGCAGCTCATTCAAACGATGGAGCAACAATTGTAAAAGAAATTTATGATATGGATTTGGCAATTCGCGAAGCTTATAAGTTTTATGAAAAATATCCTGAAGAAACTTTGATTTTTGTAACCGCCGATCACGAAACAGGTGGCTTGTCATTAGGAAATGCACAAATGGCTTATGAAAGCAATTTTATGCTCTTGGATAATCAAAAAATATCTATTACTAATTTTTCTGAAAAAATAAAAGATTATAAAGAAAATAATACAAAATATTCTGTTGATGATATTTGGAAATTAGCTGATGAATATTTCTTTACAGAAACTCCTATTTATACAGCATCTGATTCAACAAGAGTTTTGGAAGCTTTTAATTATTATTTTTACGAAAAATCACCAACAACAAGCCTAGAACCTATAATTATATATGGTGCAGAAAATCCAGTTGCGTCAATATTTGGAAATATAATGTGTACAAAAGCAGGTGTTGGTTTTACAACTTGGGCTCATACAGCAGCTGCGGTGCCTGTGTTTGCAGTTGGAGTAGGAGCGGATAGATTCGGTGGTGCTATTGATAATACTGAAATTAAAAAAATACTCTTAGAACTTGTTGAATGGTAAAATAATAGAGACAATAGCGTATATTTATTAATTTATAAAGTATAAATTTTTAAAAATATATTTAAAAACATAATGTTTTTTTAGGAATTTTAGATTTTTATTTTTAATTTTGAGCGAATATAAAAACTTAATAATATGCAAGATTTAAATTGGACAAATTTACCTTTTGGTTATGTAAAAACCCATTATAATGTCCGTTCAGTTTTTAAAAACGGCAAATGGGGCGAAATAGAAGTTACGGATTCAGAACACGTTACCATGCATATGGCAGCAACTGTATTGCATTATGGACAAGCAGCTTTTGAAGGAATGAAAGCTTATTGCGGAAAAGATGGTAAAATTCGTCTTTTTAGATGGAAAGAAAATGCAAGACGATTACAAGATTCTGCTCGTGGAATTCAAATGGCTGAAATTCCTGAAGAACTTTTCTTTGAAATGTTGAAAAAAGTTATTGCTTTAAACAAAGACTTTGTGCCACCTTACGGAACAGGTGCATCTTTGTACATCCGTCCAGTATTGTTTGGAACGGGAGCAAGAGTTGGAGTTCAACCAGCTGATGAGTACACTTTTATAATCTTTGTTACGCCAGTAGGTCCTTACTTTAAAGCAGGGTTTAAACCTGTGGACATCGCAGTTGTAAGAGATTCTGACCGTGCTGCTCCTCTTGGAACAGGAACTTATAAAGTAGGTGGTAACTATGCAGCAAGTTTGGTAGGAACACAAAAAGCTAAAGACGCTGGTTGCAGTTCACCAATGTATTTAGATGCTAAAGAAAAGAAATATATTGATGAAATTGGTGCAGCAAACTTCTTTGCTATTAGAAATAATACTTATATTACACCAGAATCTACATCAATATTGCCTTCTATTACAAATAAGAGTTTAGAACAATTAGCAGCTCATCTTGGATATAAGGTTGAAAGAAGACCAGTTGCTTTTGATGAACTTAGTACTTTCGAAGAAGTTGGAGCTTGTGGCACTGCAGCTGTAATTTCACCAATAGGAGACATTAAAGACCTTGATGAAGGAAAAACATACTCTTTCTGTAAAGATGGAAAAGCAGGACCAGTTTCTACAAAATTATACGAAACTTTAGTAGGAATACAATATGGTGATATCGAAGACCCATTTGGATGGGTAACTGTTCTAGATATTTAAACCAATTTTAAGTGTTAAAAAATTAAAAGCTGTCTGCGGACAGCTTTTGTTATTTCAAATTCTCATAATACCACTTTACTGTCAGCTCTAATCCTTGTCTTACATCAAATTTAGGATTATAGTTTAATAGAGATTTTGCTTTTTCAATTGAAGCTAAAGAATCTTTAATATCTCTTTTTCTTTCAGGTCCGTGAATGGGTTTTATATTGGCAATTTCAGGTTTGAATTTTGCTAATAATTGTATAAGCAAATTAGTGATGTCATTTAAGTTATTAGTTTCTCCATAAGCAACATTATATATTGTGTTTATTGCTTTTGGATTGTTGGTAGTAGCTGCAAGTTCGTTTGCTTGAATAACATTTGCTATATAGGTAAAATCTCGCGATTGAGTGCCATCACCATGAATTGTCGGTGGTTGTAAATTTATTAAGCTTTTAATAAATTTTGGAAAAACTGCTGCATAAACAGATTCAGGATCTTGATTTTTACCAAAAACATTAAAATATCTTAAACCTATAGTTTCTAAGCCGTATAAATCAGAAAAAACTTTAGCATACATTTCGTTTACTTGCTTTGTAACTGCATAAGGCGAAAGAGCATTACCTGTTTTATTTTCAATTTTAGGAGAAGCAATATTATCTCCATAAACTGATGAACTTGATGCATAGACAAATCTCTTAACATTGTTGTCTCTAGCGGCGACAAGCATGTTTAAAAAGCCGTTAACATTTACTTCATTACTCGAAATAGGGTCATTGATAGAACGAGGAACTGAACCTAGAGCAGCATGATGCAAAACAATGTCTATGTCTTTGCAAGCTTTTTGACATGCATTTAAGTCTCTGATGTCGTCATCTATAAGTTTAAAGTTTTTGTTTTTTACAAATTTATTTATGTTTTCGCGTTTGCCTGTTGCAAAATTATCAAGGCAAACTACACAATTGTTTTGCTCTAATAATTTTTCAATAATGTTAGACCCTATAAAACCGGCACCGCCAGTAACAAGGACTTTAGAATTATTTATTGTAAACTTATTATTTTGCATAATTTACTGAACGAGTTTCTCTAATAACTGTAATTTTTACTTGTCCAGGATAAGTCATTTCGTCTTGAACGCGTTTAGCAATTTCAAAACTTAGTTGTTCGGCTTCAGAGTCGCTAATTTTTTCGCTACCAACGATAACTCTAAGTTCTCTACCAGCTTGTATAGCATAGGTTTTTAAAACTCCTGGATATGATAAAGCTAAAGCTTCTAAATCTTTTAGGCGTTTAATATAAGATTCTATAACTTCTCTTCTTGCTCCGGGTCTTGCTCCTGAAATAGCATCGCATACTTGCACAATAGGTGAGATGAGGCTTGTCATTTCAATTTCGTCGTGGTGAGCGCCAATAGCATTACAAATTTCGGGTTTTTCCTTGTATTTTTCGGCTAATTTCATTCCGTAAATTGCGTGTGGTAATTCAAGCTCTTCATCAGCAACTTTTCCTATGTCGTGTAATAGACCGGCTCGTTTTGCAATTTTTGGGTTTAAGCCAAGTTCGGCAGCCATAAGAGCACTAAGATTTGCAACCTCGCGTGAATGTTGTAATAAATTTTGACCATACGAAGAACGGTATTTCATTTTCCCAACCATTCTAACTAATTCGGGGTGCAATCCATGAATACCTAAGTCGATAGTTGTTCGTTTTCCAATTTCTACTATTTCTTCTTCGATTTGTTTTTTTGTTTTATTTACAACTTCTTCTATACGAGCAGGGTGAATTCGTCCATCTGTAACTAATTGATGTAAAGACAAACGAGCTACTTCCCTACGAACAGGGTCAAAAGCTGATAGCAAAATTGCTTCTGGCGTGTCGTCAACAACTATTTCAACACCTGTAGCAGCTTCTAAAGCTCTAATATTTCTGCCTTCTCTACCGATAATTCTACCCTTAAGCTCGTCGCTTTCGATATTGAAAACAGTAACAGCATTTTCGATAGCTGTTTCTGTAGCAACGCGTTGAATAGTTTCTAACACTATTTTTTTAGCTTCTTTATTAGCAGTCATTTTAGCCTCGTCAATAATTTCATTTATTAATGACATAGCTTCGGAACGAGCATTTGCTTGTAAAGATTCCATTAGCTCAGCTTTTGCGTCTTCGGCAGAAAGTCCAGAAATTGCTTCTAATTTTTCAACTTGTTCACGATGAAGCTTTTCTAATTCTTCCGACCTTTTGTCAACTCTATCAAGTTGTTTGTCAAGGTTTTCGCGAATAATTTCAAGCTCCTTTTTCATTCTTTGAGTTTCTTCTATTCTTGACGCAATTGTTGCCTCGCGTTGTTGAATTTTATTTTCGGCAGCAGCCATTTTTTGATTTCTTTCATTTATTCTTTTGTCGTGTTCCGACTTTAATTGAAAGTATTTTTCTTTGGCTTGAAGTTCTTTTTCTTTACGAATAACTTCTGCTTCTGCTATAGCATCGTTAAATACTTTGTTTTTTCTTTTTCCCAAAGCCTTGTCCCACATAAAGTAAGAAATCGCTCCTCCTGCAATTAAAGCTCCTACTGCGACTAAAATTATTGTTAATGTTCCCATAAAATTATTAAGTATTAAATTAAAAAAGCCCGTATAAAATTCTTTAATGTTAAAAAAACCCCTGTATGAACATGGGTGGGATCGCCAGTAAATTTTCGGTTTCCTATGGTCGCTGGTGCAACAATATTCTGTAAACAGAATAAGTTTAGGCCTGCCGTTGATAAACCGAGCATTATCCCAAAAATTGTTAGTGTTGAGTTTTTCAACCTTTAAAGAATCAAATACGGGCAGTATTGTTATTATTATGTTATTTTAAAGAACGTTTACTCTCTTTCTTTTTCTAAAAAATCTTCTATTGTAAAATTTATTTTTTTTAGTTCGTTAATTACTGGTGAAACATCTTCACGATCTTCCATTTCCATTAGTCTAACTGAAATTGAAATCAAAACCATTGCCATATAGTCTTGTTCATCTCGGTTTTTATATCCTCTACTTTTATATTGAAAAAGCTCATCGTTTATCAGTTGAGCAGCTTTTCTAATTAGCTCCTCGCGTTTACTATCAGCTCTTAAAATATTGATAGGATATGTTCTTTCACCAATGTTTATATTTATTTTTAACTTTTCGTTATTCATAGAACTATTTGTTTAAGAGAGCAATACAATTGTCAATCTCCCGTATAATTCTGTTTAATTTAAGTTTAACATCTTTATCATCACTATCTCCATCTGCTATACTTCTTGCTAATCTTAAATTATTATACTTGTTTTCTATTTCTTCTAATTTCTCTTTATATATATTTAATTCACTATTCAATTTATTTACCTCATTAGATAAAATAATGTTATCCTCTTTTATTGTTGAATAAGAAGCCATCAAACTCTGAATGTTATCGTTTAGCTTGATAATTATATCTTTATAATCTTCGTCCACATTATTTTATTTAACACTACAAAAATAAGCTAATTATTTTTAAAAAGCAAGAATTGATATTAGTTTTGTAAAGTTTTTATTTTTAGATGATGTTAAAATTGAAGTCTTTATTTATAATACTTAACCTGTTCTTGTTGCAATTGTTGAGTTTTGCTCAAGATGTTAATTTGAAAAAAGAATTTGTTTCTCCCTTAAAATTTGAAACTAATTTGTCTGGTAATTTTGGTGAACCACGACATAGACATTTTCATTCTGGCATCGATTTTAGAACTTATCAAAATGGCAAAGAAATCGTTTCTGTTGCAGATGGATATGTTTGTAGAATTTCTGTTTCGCCTTGGGGTTATGGTTTAGGTTTGTATATAGCTCACCCAAATGGCTATACTTCTGTTTATGGACATTTGAATGAGTTTAGAAAGGATATTCAAAATTTTGTAAGAAAAATTCAATACGAAAATAAATCTTACTCTGTTGACACTCTTTTAAATCCAGATTTATTTAAAGTAAAAAAAGGTGAACTTGTAGCTTTTAGTGGGAATACAGGATATTCAGAAGGTCCGCATTTGCATTTTGAAATTAGAGAAACTAAAACAGAACAGCCAATCAATGTGGTAAATTCTGTATATGATTTTAAAGATAATTTACCGCCAGAAATTTCTGCAATAGTTTTTTATCCTTTGTCAAACAATTCTTTTATAAATGGAAAAGCTGAGAAGTTTTTTTTGAAAGTAGTGAAAAGAGATGGAGTTTATGTTTGTGCAAACGATTTACCTGAAGTAACAGGTCTGATTGGCTTAGGAGTGGCTTATGTTGATAGAATGAACGAAACAAGCAATAGATATGGAGCTAAAACCGTCAGTTTATTTATGGATAATGAATTAATTTATAAATCTAATTTAGAAAAAATTTCTTTCGAAACTCAAGCCTCTAAAAATTCAATGTTTGATTTTGAATATTTGTTAAAAGAAAAACTTCATGTTCATAAACTCTTTGTTGAAGCTGGAAATGAATTGATGATTTATGATAAAACAATTAATAATGGAATGTTTTCATTAAATGAAAAATCGAAAGCAAATTTTACTGTTATTATTACTGACTATAATAATAATTCTTCAGAATTAAATTTTGAATTAATTAAAGACAACAAAAACTATGATTTACTTGAAAGAGACGGGTATCTTGTAAAATACGATAGCGTCTTTTTGTATTTCGATTCAGAATTTAGATTTGAAACACAAATCGGTAGTTTGTTTTATGATACTAACTTAAAAATAGAAAAAGGTAAAAAGAGAAAATATTCGCAATCTTATATTATAGGAGAGGATCATTTGGCTGTAAATAAGGATTTTAAAATAAGTTTTTATATAAATGATGAAGCTTATAAATATAAAGACAAGTTGTTTATCATGCGTGAACACAACAAAAAATCAAATTATTTAAAACCAATTATTGAACAAAATTTTATTTCTGCTTATTCTTCTTATTTTGGAGAATTTTATTTGTGGATTGATACAACCCCTCCAAAAATTGTTCCTATAAGACCTAAAAAAACATATACAGAAGAAAATTTGAATTATTTAAGTTTTAAAATTACAGATGATTTGTCAGGAATTTCTTCTTATGCAATTTATATTAATAATAGGTGGGTTTTGACTCAATATGAACCTAAAACAAAAACAATTTTTTACCAAAAAGATGAATATTTTGAAAAATCCAATTCTTACAAAATTAAAGTTGTTGTTAAAGATAATTGTAATAATGAGGCAATACTAGAGTTATAAATTGAAACTAATTTTTTGAATTTAAAAATAATGCACATTTTACGAAAAAAACATTTTTTTTGAAAAAAAAACATGTTTTTTCTTGCTTTTTTCAAAAAAATATTGTATATTGCAAATATTGTTATTATAGAAATTTTTGAGATGAGAGTTTGTGTAAAATATAATGATAATTTTTGGTTTAATAAGCTTATGCGTTTTATTGTATTTATTTATACTAATAGAAGCCTTACCAACTGCATAAGTTCACACACACACACACACACACACACACATACACACGCACGCAGAAATACTACATTACAACTATATTTTATTTATTTCGATTTGGGAGCTTTGTAAAAACGATTTCGAATAATCGCCCTCGTGTAAAGGGATTTTGCAGTTTTAGCACTCTAAGCGAGGGTATAAATAAAGCCATTTATGGTCGGAATATGCCGAAGGAGACCAAAAACCGAAGTAGGTAAAATTTTAAATGTTATAGTATGTACTGGATATATTATCAAAAATGGAGAAAGACATGAATTGCAAAGAATCACTTTTCAGTATTTAGGTGATGCGTGTGACCATATTCAGGCTTGTATTGATGAATTTCCTGATATAACGTGGGTTGTTTATATTAATGATAATGATTGGAATAGGGTATGTGCGAGCGTTTAATTAAAAAAACATATAATATGAATAAGCAACTTTTATTTTCATTTGTAATAGTTACAATTATATTTAATTGTAATTTATTATCTTATTCGCAAAATGTGGAAAAAAATAATTTCGAAAAAGTAAAAGATTATATTCAAGACATGAAGCAGAGTATTAAAGAAGAAATGTATTTCAATACTTATGAAATACTTGAACATAGTTTGCGTATAGTTGAAGATCCAGAACAGTTAGATTTAATTTTAGAAATTATAAAGGACTTAAAAAGTAAATGTCCAATAAAACCTAAATCTGCTTGTGAATGCCTTGAAGCTAAAATGAAAAAAGGTGAAATAATTGAAGATGAAATTTTGTTTTGGCATAACTGTAAGGATTTGATAAAAAAGGAATAATAATGATTTTATATTAAAAACTATTTTGTATTGGAAGTTGTCTTGATGTTGAGACAACTTCCTTATTATATTGAAAAATGAAATAATTAGTAACTCGTTTTGCAAATATCTTAGCTCCTTGAGTAAAAGCCTTTAACAATTTTTTAGGCATTTCTCTAAAAAATATGAAAATATCTGAAATTATTTTTTTAATTTTGTTGAATTAATAAAATAATTATAAAATAAAGCTATTTAATATGAAACAACTTACATTTTTGATTATCGCACTTATTTTTAGTTGCAGTTTTGCTTTTGGTCAGAGCATGGAACTAACCGACAAGTTACCAAATGACCCAAGTGTAATTACGGGAACTTTGAAAAATGGTATGACTTATTATATCAAAGCTAATAAGCAACCAGAAAATAGAGCAGAATTAACACTAGCTGTAAAAGCAGGCTCAGTTTTAGAAGATGAAGACCAACAAGGATTGGCTCACTTTACAGAGCATATGGCTTTTAATGGTTCTACAAATTTTCCTAAAAATGAACTTGTAAATTATTTAGAATCTTTAGGTATGAAATTCGGACCAGAAGTAAATGCTTACACTTCTTTTGACGAAACAGTTTACGGAATTAAAGTTCCTACTGATGACCCTGAGTTTATAGATAAAGGTTTATTAGTGCTTTACGATTGGGCATCTGAATTGTCTTTAGAAACTGAAGAAATTGATGCTGAACGTGGCGTTATTCATGAAGAATGGAGAATGGGACAAGGAGCTATGGATCGTGTACAACGTAAATATTTACAAGCTATTTTCCATAATTCTATTTATGCAAAAAGATTGCCAATTGGTACAATGGAAGTAGTTGATAACTGTGATCCTGAAGCTATTCGCCGTTTTTATAGAGATTGGTATCGTCCAGATTTGATGGCATTAATTCTTGTTGGCGATTTTGATGCTAAGGAAATGGAACAAAAAGTTATAGAAAGATTTTCTAAAATTAAAATGATAGATAATCCTCGCGAAAGAGTATATGCAGAAATCCCTGATCATAAAGAAACTTTGGTTTGTGTAGCAACAGACCCCGAAGTTCCAATTAGTATGGTGCAAATGTTTTATAAGCATCCTGCTCAACCAAATTCTACTGTTGCTGATTATAAAGACGGTATGGTTAATATGTTACTTAGCTCTATGCTTTCAAATCGTTTGGCTGAATTAACGCTTTTAGAAAATCCTCCTTTTGTTCAAGGCTATGCAGGATATTCACAGTTTATAGGACCTAAAGATGTTTTTATAAGCATGGGAATAGTTCAAAATAATGACATAAAAACTACATTAGAAACTTTAGTTGTTGAAAATGAAAGAATGATGCAATTTGGTTTTACGGAAACTGAATTAGAAAGAGAAAAAGCAGCTCTTTTAAAACGAATAGAGAAATCTTATAACGAAAGAGATAAACAAAAATCAGAAAATTATGTAGAAGAATATAAAAAACATTTCTTACCACCACATAGTCCATTTCCAGGAATTGAATATGAGTATGAATTATTTAAAAAATATTTACCACAAATTACTTTAGACGAAGTTAATGCTTTTGCAAAAACTGTTGTAACAGAAGAAAATTGCGTTATCGTTGTTATAGCTCCCGAAAAAGAAGGAGTTACAATTCCAAGTGAAGATGATGTTTTAAAAATGTATCAAGATGCCTCTAAAATTAAAGTAGATGCTTATGTTGATAAAGTTTCTGATAAAACCTTAATTTCTGAGTTAGCAAAACCTACAAAAGTTGGTAAGAAAACTAAAAATAAAGATTTCGACTATCAAACTTGGACTCTTAAAAATGGCGTTAAAGTAGTTTTTAAAACAACAAATTTTAAAGATGATGAAATTTTGTTTGAAGCAAGAAGTTTAGGCGGATATTCTCTTTACGACCAAAAAGATGATATTAGCAGTAAAATTGCTGATGATGTTGCCGAAGAAAGTGGCTTAGGTAATTATGATAAATCTGAATTGCAAAAATTCTTAGCTGATAAAAATGTTAGATTTAGTACTTACATAGGTGAAAGTACCGAAGGTTTAGTAGGTTCTTCTAACGTTGCAGATTTTGAAGTTTTATTGCAAATGATTTATGCAACATTTACTCAACCAAGAGTTACCGAAACAGCTTTTAATTCTTATATGAACAAGCAAAAAGGATTATTAGAAAATGCTAAATTAGATCCACAATCTGCATGGAGTGATAGTATAAGAACTGTAATGTCTAAAAATCACCCACGTCGTAGAGCAATGAATGCTGAAATGTTAGAAGAAGCTAATTATAGAAGAGTAAAAAGTATTTATTCACAAAGATTTGGAGATCCAAGTAACTTTACTTTCTATTTTGTTGGAAATTTTGATGCAAAACTTGCAAAACCTCTTATCGAAAAATATTTAGGAGCTTTACCAATAGTTGAAAGAAACGAAACTTATAAAGATTTGGGAGTAAGACCTCCAAAAGGTGTTGTTGAAAAAACGGTATATAAAGGCAAAGATCCAAAATGTATGGTAATAATTAACTTCCCAGGCGAATTTAGATATACATATCAAAATAGATTAGAATTAGATGCTGTTTGTAAAATTTTATCAACACGCTTGTTAGAAGAAATTCGTGAAAAAGAAAGTGGTGTTTATACTATAGGTGCGTATCCATCAAGTTCTAAAATTCCTTACGAACAATATTCTGTTACAATTTTCTTTAGCTGCGATCCAGAGAGAGAAGAAGAACTAAAAACTAAAACTTTTGATATTATAAAATCTCTTCAAACTGACGGATTGACTGATACTGATATTCAAAAAGTTATTGAAAAAGAAAAACGCGAATTTGAAACAGATGTTAAAGAAAATTCTTATTGGAAAAGACTTATTATGGAGGTTGAAAATGGAAATGTTAGTGCCACAGAATACAAAGATTACCTAAATATGATAGAATCAATAAGTATTAGCTCTATGAAACAAGCAGCAAATAAATATTTTGATTTGAATAATTATGTTAAGGTGCAGTTGCTTCCAGAAAAGTAATTCAAAATTATTATAAAAAGAGGTTGTCTCAAAACAAGTGTTGATCCAACAACCTCTCAAGGTGTTTCAGAAGTGTTAAAATGCAAGGCGCTGAAATTGA
>ENA-UOOK01001195-UOOK01001195.1-fermentation-metagenome-genome-assembly--contig:-NODE-1195-length-34571-cov-6.129447_pt1 | contig 34571 bp, 41 predicted proteins | sample MGYA00245777_ERZ724023 | MGnify/ENA primary metagenome ERZ724023 (study PRJEB28704, sample SAMN03018312) | fermentation metagenome | biome: anthropogenic terrestrial biome; feature: soil; material...
TCACCTTGTTCAATCTTATGCACTAAAAAAAAAGCACCTACTTTTGTAAGTGCTTTTTTCTTATTCTTGAAAGTTAATTTTCAATATTAAACTTCAAAGAAGTATGCAGGTATTTCTTCAGGAAAGATATTTAATATTTCAGCAGTTTTTTCAATTTCTGCCATTGTAAATTCTGATATGTTTTCCAACTTGGATTTTACTTCTTGTTCATCCAATCCTATTTGCTTTCCAAATGCAGCTACACCACCAAACATATTATTGATTCTCTTTTCCAAATTTTCATAATTAAACATTTTATATTCCCCTTTCATCTTGTAAATAGAATTCAACCTCATCTTTTAGCCTTATTTTATCCCAACCCATATACTGCCTTAATATGTTCATTGCATTAATTAAAGCCTTTAATTCGTCAAAATATGGGTTCTCTGAATACTTCTTATACTTACCTGTCCTATGTTCTTCAACAAACCAATCCAAGGTTACTTCATAAAATGGTTGTAGTGAATTTATTGCATGGTCTATGATAATCACATCCTTTCCTTTACATAAGCCCAAGTCAATTTTTTACCATTAAATTCACCAGCAAAGCTTGCTCTACCAGTTAAGCAATTGGTAATATACTTTTTTCTTATGTTATAAAATTCACCCGCTTCTTTAATGGAACTGAAGCATATATTGGTTGTAAGGCATTTTACTGCTTTATATGACCTTCCCTTTCTTAAATCCCCACCATGCTCAATGTTATACCCCTGTAAAAAATTTGTGGAATTATACTTGTCAATAAGTTCAATCTCTTTTTGTTTGGCTTCAGCTTCACTTAATCCACAAAATAATATTTCATGTTTGAAGTTATCCCATCCATACATTTTAATATCTGATGATAAATAAATGTTGTAATCATATCCTTTACCATCTTTCCAACGTGCTTCAGGTAATATGCTTGTAATTCCAATATATATCTTGCCCTTTGGGGATGTAAGCTTATAAACACTATACCTTTTCTTTTTACTCAAGTTATCACCCCTTTCAATCTTGTTAAGTGAACGCTTAAATATTTAGCTTACACTTATATTAACACTTAAAAATTAAGTTGTCAATAATTATTTTAAGTGAATACTTGATTTTTTTAGTTTTTGCATATATTATATTAATGAAAGGTAGGTGATAAAATGGCAATATCATTTAAGAAACTTTTTCATCTGTTAGTTGATAGAGATTTAAAAGATGTAGATTTAAGAAAGGCTGCTAATATTTCAGCACCAACAATGGCGAAATTAAGGCAGGATAAGGTGGTACAAACTGATATGATTGATAAGATATGTAAGGCTTTAGATTGTCAACCAGGGGATATAATGGAATATGTTCCTGATTCACCTGAAGAATGATGGGGTGAAATAACATGAATGAATCTAATGAAATGACCAAAGATGAATTCATTGCCAAAGCAAAACAACTTGGTTATTCTGATACTGCCATTACCAATATTATAAAATTACATGATGAAGCAAAAGAAAAAGGAATTAATATTCCACTGTATATTGATTTAATTAAATTACCTTTGAAAATTAATTTTCAAGAGTTCAATATTAAATGAACTAATTTTGAACAAGTTCAAAAAATAAGATTAAGGAAGGGGTAACACAAAATGAAAATTAAACTGTTACCTGAAGAAATAGAAATGTACCAGCTTGATGAAGAAGGGAAAGCTTACCTTGAATATAATGAAAAAGTGGGTGGTGAACCTTTTGGATATTCTTTTGATGGGTTAAGTTTAGTTGGTAGGTTTGAAACCATCACTGCCCTATATAAAGAGTGTATTAAGCAAAATAAGACATGGGAAGAACTATTGAATGATTAGCAAAGGATCATTAAAGCACCTGACCAAGAAATTGGGCATCAGGTGCTTTTGTTATTACCTACTGGTACATTTACCCCTAATCATAATTAAAATTGATTGTAGGGCATTTTAGAGGGTCATTTTTTCAAGGATACTGTTGAAGGTGATGAACCACTTCCTGTTATGGATTTACTTCCTTCCACCTTGCCCCTATTTTGCCCTGTAAGGGGTTTTATTGCTTCAGGGGTGTAATCCTATTGCCCAATGATTTGTTTGCTTAAAACAGGGGAAATTTGACAAGCTATAGGCAAGAAAGAAAAGAAGCATCTACCAATAAGGGATGCTTCTTCATTATTGAACTCTAATTTGTATTATGCATAACTTTCAAATAACAGTAAAGGAATTTCCTGATGATTACTATAAATAGCAGGTTCACCACTATTGGAATAAACAGTTGTTTTACCATTTTGGGTAACAGTTATCTTTGAACCAGCAGGGATTAAATACTCATTGCCAATGAATAATTTAGTTCCTTGGGATATTGAAGCTACATTATCAACTTCATTTGCACTGGTGATACTTTCAAAGGATAACTTACAAGGTTTATTTTCATAAAGTGTAACTTCTTTGAATTCAGTTCTTTTTGTTACTTCATTGAAAACTTCTTGCATTACTTGCACTGTGCAAATTCCTTTCCATAGCATTTCAAGTGCTTTTCTATGATTGTTTAACATATTTTATACACCACCTTCCGCTGCTATTTCCATTGCTTCATAAACACCTTCACCAAGATAATCAACTACACCATCTAAATCCATATCATTATTTACAATGTTTTGCATACCACTCATATCAACATTAATATCAGCGGTTGTATATCTGTTTATAGCTTCTTGTTCTGCCAAATCACGAAGATATTTCAAATCTTCTTCCGAAGCATCCATTGTATCTGCCATTCTTGCAGTATTACCAGCAGTATCTGCTATATGCCCCATTGAATCAGCATTATCAAAGATGGATGAAAAGTCATTATCCTGTGCTGCTTTAGCTGCTTGTGCTGCTTGCATTGCACTTATTTCATTCTGTCTTTGTGAAGTTGCACTTATTTCATTCTGTCTTTGTGAAGTTGCACTTCTTGCATCAACTTTCATTTGTTCAAGTGAAGCATCCCTTTCAGCCATACCAGCTTCAATTTGGGTTCTATAATCTTTCAATTCATTCTGCCTTGCTATTTTAGCAGCATCATTTTCAAGCTGTGCTGTTGTTCCAAAGGTAACCTCTTGAACTGCTTCAATTGAAACCCCAGGTATCTTATTCAAGATGTTTATAAAATCATTGATGATACCTATTGCACCATTGACCATATTCTGAAGGATATTAAGAACCCCAGCTTTCATATCACCCATAAAGTTTTGAATTCCAACACTTGCTGTCATTGCTCCAAGTTGAAGCTTATTCCATAAATCAAGTACCCAATAAACACCTGTAAAGAATCCTATTTGAACCCAATCCCAAGCTGTCATAATTCCATTCATTGCAATCTTCCAAGCTATTTCAAGCCCACCAACTGATTGAACCCATTTATATATCATTCCAATCAAAACACCAATTGTAAGGGCAATCCATAAAGCTGGATTAGAAAGTAATGTTGTAATCAATTCCCTATTTGCAGCAACACCAAGCCATGTAACTGCATTTGATACTGCTGTGATTGCAGCATAAGCACCAACTGCTGTAACAAGCCCCCAAAATATAGGTTCAAGAGTTGACCAATTGTCATATATTAACTGTGCCCCTCTACCTATCCCCTGAATAACTGGTTCAAAGGTTTGAAGTAGGGTATTACCAAGTATTGTTCCAACTTGTGAAAATGTCATTGGCATCTGTTCAAATTTTGCATTGGTTTCATCAGCAGCAGCAAACATTGCATTTTTAACAACATCCGCTGTAATTTTTCCTTCCTGTGCAATGTTCCTTACTTGACCAATTGGAATATCCAAGTAATCAGCTATTGATTGTATTATGGTTGGTGCTTGTTCAAATACACTGTTTAATTCTTCACCCCTTAACACACCTTGCCCCATTGCCTGTGTTAATTGTAACATTGCTGCATCAATCCCCATTGCACTTGTTCCTGATATAGTGAACTGTTTATTTAACTGTTCAACAAAAGCTATTGCTTCATTATTGGAACTAAAAGCATCCTTTGCTAATATCCCCATTTTAGCAACTGCATCAGCTGTTGATTGATATGCACCCCTTGACCTTTGTGCTGATTGAAATATCATATCCTGAAGTTGTCCTGTGGTTTGAAGTCCATCATTCATCATATCAAGCCTTGCTGTTGTTTGGGTCATTTCATCTGATAAACCAATAACCTTTTTTACACTGAAAGCAGCTCCCATTGTTACCGCTATATTTTTTATTTTACTTAATAATCCACCAGCTGCACCTTGACCATTCTGAACACTATTATTGAACTGTTGTTGTGCTTCATTGGCTTGTTTAATCTCTTGTTCTATTTCATCAAAAGCCATTTCAGCCTTGTTTAATTCTGCCCTTGCTGCTTGAACACTACTTGAATCAATTGCATTACCTGAAGCGGTTTGAAGTGCTTCAAAGCTTGATACTGTCATATTCAATGCATTGGTCATTGCTTTCAACCCAGGTGTCATTCCATCATGAACTTGAATTGCAGTTCTTATTGTTGCCATTTATTTCACCTCTTTCTTTTTTTCTTCTTCTATATGGTTTTGCTGCACTAATACCTACAGAATCCAAAATTACATTCTGTGAAAGTAAAAGTTTTGCTAAATCTTTTTGGGTTAATTCTTGGGTGATAAGAATATCACTTCCATCATTTTGAATAAAGAAATATTTTACATTATGTTTCAATTCCAATATTTCACCCCTTTCTTTTTTCTTCTTTCTGCTTCAATCTGAAGCATTGCATGATATACATTTTGCCAATCTGTTTTGTTTTTTAAAGCCTGTGAAGCCTTAATTTCCTTCTTTAATTGCTTGTCCTTCTTTTTCATAACCTTTGGAATGTGTTCTTTTAGAATTCTAAAGCCTGGATAATCCTTGTTTAATATCAATATTCCATCATTGGTTGCCCTTCCAAATTCTTGATATGCTGGTATATCTGAATCAGGTTTATAATCAATTTCTGATATGAAGGGAAGGAAGCTAAACTTTACCGCCCATAAATCTTTATTAATAACTTCAATGTTTTGATTCAATTTGTTCACCCCTTTGAATTAGTTCTATTAATCTATTGTTTAACCCAATAATTATATTTTTTCTTTCATTGCAATACTCAACCATCTTTTGAATTGTACTCTTTGGAAGAATACCTTGGGCATTTTGTGTTAAGATTAAGAAGGATTTCAAATCCTCTGAATATAGGATTATTAGTTTTTGGATTATATTCTTTTTATGTTCTAATTTATTCAAATTATCCCCCCTGATTAAGCTTCATATTTCTTTAGAATATTGTTAATTAAGTTATCAACACCAGCCATTTGAGAAACCACCATATCAGGTGAATAATATTTATTGATTGATTCTTTCTTTTCTTCCAATATTCCGATATAATCACCATAGTATTTGTTCATGAATACCTTTCCAATAGGACTATGTCTTATCTTACGCAATGCAGCAATTTCTAATTTACGAACCCATTCAGTACTTAAACAATGTTTTTCTCCAATCTCATCAAGGGTCATAGGTTCATCATATAAACCATACCGCTCAATAAGAATCTTTTTATCAATGTCATTTCCAAGTACTTCATCTAACAGTTCAAATATATCTTCTCTTAATATCTCATTATCAAGCTTTTGTTCAATCTTTCTGAATGGCTCTTCTGCCTTTTTATCAGGAAGTATGTATTCCATTGTTTCACTATCATCAGCACTTGATATGGGTGTTGAAAAACTAATTACAGATACCTTGGTTGTCCTATCACTTTTTTTCATTCTTTGTGAGTTTTCATCAAATGCCCTGAATATTCCGTACATTATAGCCTTAGATGCATAAGATGAAAATAGAACTGGTTCATCCTCATTGAACTTATATTTTTCTACTGCATTCATGAAACCAATCCAAGCTTCTTGTTCCAAGTCCTCAATATCCAAAGTAATATTGGCAAATCCACCATATTTATTGGTGAAGTACTTGACCAAACCTATATTGTTTTCAATCAATTCATCCATTGCATCCTTATAACCATTTTGATATTCAATTACAAGTTCTTCATTGGTCAAATCACATCACCCCCTAATATAGACAATTGCCCTGATAATGAAAGGTGGTACACCATCAAGGCAACTGTTGAATTTGGCATTATTATTCCTTTGGTGTTGGGTTTACTGCATTATCAGCCCCATCCTGAAGAACAGTTCCAACATGTTCTACTTTCCTTAAATGGTCATAGCCATCATCTGTTGGATTAAGTGCATCCTTCAAAGGTGAACCTATTCTAACCCCTACATTAAAGCCATTAACTGTTTTATTTACTGCATCATCTTGATATTTCATCATTCACACCCCTTTCTTTAGGCTTCAAAAGCATTTACTAATTTTTCAATATGGTTGATACTGTCCATAAACATATTGTGTCTAACATTACCAGCAAGGCTCTTGTTTTCTTTGAAATTAAATAAGTTGTCCATTGTCTTTTCAGCAAGTTCAAAGCTATTAATAAGTGTCATAAAACTATTAGTTTTTTCAAAGATTTTATTGTGTTTGCTCCAAATACCATGATTTTGGGTTAATGCTCCAACTACTGGTTGAAATAACATCATAGTTTCATAATCATTCTGAAAAGGTTTTAGAATATTTAATGCTTGGTTATCAGTTAGCTTATCACCAGCCAATTCAAGGAATTTCAAAGCATTGGATATTTGAACCTGATAATCAGCTGGTTTACTTTCAGGCTCACCAATGATTGCTTTCTTTTCTTCAGCAATAACTTCTTTTACTTTGTTATTGAATAAAGCATCATAAGAAGCAGCATCCGCTTCAAGTTCTTTTATCTTTTCTTTCTTGTACTCAATAGAATACATTGTGTCATTTTCCCATTTTTCAATTTCTTCAGCTATATCCCTTTTAGCTGTATTGTAGGAATCAATAATCTGTTGAATCTTCTTTTTAATCTCTGTTTTCATTGTTTTTACACCCTTTCTTATTGTTTAATATATTTTTAATTGCCATTTCTCAATGTTTCCAAGTGATTTTGTTACTAATGTGTTACTAATCACTATTAATCAAAGCTTTTAATTCTTCAGTGTAAACCCATTGGTGATACATCATCAACATCTTCATCATTTTCTTCAAGGTCATCAACAATTACTACTGGAATACTTCCTTCAACATTTAATTTATCAGTAAACATTCCATATCTTTTACCAATCAATTCAGCAGCTTTTAATCTTTCTTTTGCTGAAATATTAATATCTGTAATTTCCTGATAACCTTCACCAATTAATCTTAATGTCTGTTCAGTTTGCTCACCTCTCATCACTGAAGTAAGATAAATCATAACTTCAACTACATCTGCAATCTTTTCACTGTGTATTTTTTCAAGTTGTTCCGTTATATAGTCTTTAATGCAACCCTTTGCAACCAATTTATGTGCATTACCCCTTGCATATCTTTCACTATAACCAGCCCTTATTGCTGCCTGTTCAGCATTCAAGTCTATTAGATATTCATCTGCAAACCTTCTTTGTCTGTGATTCATAATGTTCCCACCCACCTTTCTTTAAGATTAAACCTTAACATTTCTTAACATTTTACTTCCCTTTTAGGGTGTCCGATATGTCCGAATACTTCTTAATCAAACCCAAACCTACCACTGTAAAATTCCTGTTGACAATTACCCCAATTGAATTGAGGAAAGCCAACATTTTCAAATACCTTATCAATTCTTTCAATGATATTATCAGGTACATTTTTACCATGAATCAAATAATCTTCAATGAATCCTGCATCATCTTCAGATAATTCATTTAACATTTGACCAACTGCTTCTTGATTATTTACTGGTAAACTTTCTATGAATTCAACAAATATATCCATGATTACACCCCTGCATAATTAAGTTGTGCTTTACGTTCCCAATATCTTTGATTGTATTCCTTGACTTTATCAGGATTTTCAGCCCGCCATTTACGATTGTATTCATTTAATCTTTCTTTGTTTTCTGCATAGTAATTTTGAAAGTATTCCTTTCTTGCTTTTTCACCTGCATCCTTCATAAAATCACCCCCTGTGAACATAAAATTACCTACTTTAATTATACATGTTATTTTCTTTAATTACTTGAAAAAACACTACATTTGGTATGTTTCTAAAAGATAGGACACTATATATAGTGTCCTATCTACTTTCTATGATTTTATAAACTGTTGTCTTGCTCAACTTATATTTCTTCATCAGGTCAGGCATATCCACACCAGCAAGATAATCAGCCCTTAAATACTTATTCCTTTTCTTTCTGTCATAATATTTTTCATCATAGTTCTTTGGTATATATACATTCATTCCTGCATGGTTCTTGACCAATTCATTAAAAGCATCTTCACCAACTACTTCTTTCAGCTTCTTAATTGAAAGTATATTTGACATATTCACACCAGCCTTTCAATTTTCAAAGTCCATCATGAACTTATATTCTTTTTCAAGAACATCATCTTTTGCTTCCTGAAAGGCAACTGGTTCAATTTCACAATCAATGATTATGTATTGCATTATCCTGTACCTGTATTTGCAATTTGTCATTATAACCTTGTTATTCACATTCAAACATCTTTTACTTTCAATATGAATCTGTTGACAAAATGGGCATATATACCATACGAACATTTCATTTTCTGCAACTGGTTTTACAACTTTCATTCCTTGTTCATTTTTTATTGTTCTTTCATCAATGTAATATTCTTCTTCACCCCTTTTAGAAATAAAGATATTTTCAACTATTGGATTCATATTCATTTTCATTAATTTTTCAAGTTTTTTCATTTTTATCATCCTTTCTTATTTTTATATTTTAAGCTTGCACACATCTTACACATGCTCAAACCCTTGATTTAATGGGATTTTATTAGTTTTTCATGTTCAAGTTGTGCAGGCTATATATATATATTTCTATTAATACTTTTTTTTAGCATAATTTCAAATTTAATTAACTTTATTTATAAAAGAAGTTATACCAAGCCTGAACACCCTGCACAACTTGCACAACCATTGTAATTACTTAACTTACCTGTGCAAGCTGTGTTCAAGCTTGTATATATCAACTTAAACTAACAAAGATTGTTGTTTGAACCTTGTTTATTCGCTTTCTAATCGTTGTTAAATTCATATTCCTTTGAATCTGTTTTGAAAATTCATTTTTTGCAAGGGATGTATAACCATTTCTGATACAGAATTCTTGATATTTTCTAAATACATCATTCAAAGGTTCATTTTCAATTCCTGAATCATCATCTTCACATTCTTTGATGAAGGATAGAACAGGATTATTCCTTTCTTCATATTCTTCAATTTCTCTTTGAACTTTTATTGAACTGGTGAACTTTTTATTTTCAAGAACTCTTTTCAACCCTTCAATACCAAGTTTGATGAAATATTCAATTGCTTCTTGTTTCTGTAATTTCCACTTAATTTGAGGGTCAAAATCATCCCCCAAGGTTTCTTTTGTTAGTTTTGCATTAAAGGGTACAATCAACATTCTTCTTATTGCTGCCCCTGTTTTGTCCTTTATTCTTGGGATTGTATTTGCTGAAAATACCAACTTACAATAAGGATTAAATTCAAACTTTGGTTGCCCTTTTTCTTCTGCATCTATCCTGTCACCTGTTACAATTTTTTTGAAAGTAGATACATCAGCATTGAATTCTTCTGATATGTCATCACCCAAATTTGCAAGCTTCTTGTATAACCTAACCGTTGAAAATCTATCATCTAAATTTTTCATATCCAATGATGAAATGTTTTCATTACCAAGAATTTTGTTTAATATAGATATAAAAGTTGATTTACCATTTGCTCCTTCACCAACAAGCATAAATGATTTACCACCAGCTAATGTATTTGACCTATAAAAACAAGCACCAATTATTTCTTCAAGTAAAAGCCTTATTTCAGCATCATCACATGCTATTCTGTTAAGTGTTGCATCAGCAAATTCATCATAAGCATTGGGGTTATAGTCCCAATTAATTTTATTTGTTATAATATGTTCATAGCTGAAGGGAAGAAGTTCACCTGTAGCAATATCAAGAACACCATTTCTGAATGCTATTAGGTTGGTAGAACTGGAATCAACATCATTACAAATTAAGTCCAAATAATTAAAAACTTCTTTCCTTTGTGCATTCTTCAATGATGATATTTCTTTAACCATTGCTTGTTCAATATCCCTGAAGGAATATTCATATACACCATCACGATATATAAGCAAATTTCCATCATTCCTGATGATGTGATAATTGTTTTTAAGATACAAAGAAAATTTATCATGAAGGAACTTTGTACCTTTGAAGAATGATTGTTTCTTGAATGCATCATCCCTTAATACAACTTCAATTTCTCTATCTGATAATGGTTCTTTTAGTACATACTTATTAATAATCCTGATGGTTCTTCTTATTTCTTCAATTGCCATTTCTTCAGCCTGTAATGTAAGGATATAATTAAACAATGCCTGGTTTCTTCCATCACCTGCATCCATATTTGGAAAGTCAGGTTTTAATTTAATTGTTTTCATCCAAATTGGAACTGAATCAAGTTGTTCAGGGCATTGAACTATTTCCCTTAATTTGTTATCAAACTTCAAAACAGAATATGAATTCCTTTTGCCAAGCTTTATATCAGCATTAATACCAATAGCAAGGTTTGTATTTGTCCTATTTGATGTATATATGGAATCATCATTCATGAAATAGAAGTGTTTACCCCTTGTTGTATTCATGACAACACAATTAATATTTTCATCTTGGATGATATTGAATAAAATTTCTGCTTCTTCTTGGTCATCAACATCAACCAAAGCTATATGTTCATCAAGTATGCCAGCAAATTCAGGTAATTTGTCAACCTGTTCAAAGGTTTTGAAGTCATCCCTTCCTTTGAATTTCTCAATACATTTCTTATTTTCAGTTAGTACATATCCTTTGAACAGGATGCCTTTGTCATATATATTCAATCATCTTCACCTGCCTTTCTTTAATGTTTTTCATGTTATATACACACCTTTTCTTCAAAGAATCTCCTGCTAATTTTACCCCTAACAATGATTTTCCCCTGTTCCTTTAGTTCCTGGTTCATTTCAGCTATTCTTCTATATGCTGTTGCTTCTGAAACTTCAAGGATAGCTGCTACATCAGAAGCAGTCAGAAACTTTGGTTCTTGTTTAATAGTAGTTTGAGTTTTTGCCATAATTAACACCGCCTTTCTTAATCCTCAATAAGTTCTTCTACTTTTACATTTAAAGCTTTTGCAAGCTTACCAATAGTAGCTGGTCTTGCTTTTTGTGAACCATTTTTTATTCTTGTAATAGTAACACTTGAAACTCCTGCAATTTGTGATAATTGTTCTGTTGAGAAGCAATTTTCAGCCATTGCCAAATTAAGTTTTTTCTCATCAATTTTCATTTATTTCACCCTTTCTTTGTATAGATATTTAGAATATCGCATACTCTTATTATAGATATTATTAGTATCGTTGTCAATGCATAAATATATTTTTAGTATCGTTTTATTAAATTATATTGCTTTTAATTATCGGTTATGGTATATTATAAATATCTATTAAGGAAGGTAGGTGGTGAATACGGATAATAAAGTAGTTGGCTTAAAAATCAAAAAGTATAGAAATAATAAACGAATTACACAAAAGGAATTAGGAAATTTAGTCGGAAAATCAGAAATTACCATAAGAAAATATGAAAGTGGTGATATTCAAGTTCCCAATGATGTTCTTCGTGCAATTGCTAATGCTCTTGATGTATCAATTATTGAACTTATGGATTTATCAAATCAAGAAGATACAATTAATAAAGAGAATGCTTTTATTAGTTACTTAAAATCAATTGGTTATAGTGTCAATTTTGATAATGAAGTTCTTGAATGGCATCATGAAGATGTTATTGAGGATGGAAAGGTTATTGGAAAAGCACAAATAGCAGATAAAGAAACATATACCGCAACAATAATAAATGATAAATTTTCAGTAACCTTAACTGAATCGGAATTTAAAGATTTAAAGAATAACATAAATAAAGCAATAGAATTTGAGATTTTCAAAGCCAATCAAAATAATTAAAAAAAAACAGCCCCCTTGTGCTGGTAACACAAAAGAACTGTTTTAGTTGATACTCTATAAACCCAAAGGGTTTGATATAGTACCTATATAGGTAATTGTATTATATCAGATTCCTTTGGAGATATAAAGGGTCTGTTTTTTATACTCTTTTTTAAGAAAGGAAAGTGATATAATGCCAGCTTACAAAGATGAAGCACGCAATACCTGGTTCTGCAAATTTTATTATAAGGATTGGAAAGGTGAAAGCAAACAAAAGATGAAGAAGGGGTTCAAGACAAAGAAAGAAGCCCAAGACTATGAAAGAGAATTCCTGAATAAAGCCCATGCTTCAGTTGACATGGCTTTTGGAAGTTTGGTTGAACTGTATATGGAAGATTGCCAAAGCAGGTTAAAACCAACCACCTTGGAAAACAAGAAATACATGATTGACCTGAAGGTTTTGCCTTTCTTTAAGGATATGCCCCTGAACACCATCAATGCAACAACAGTTAGAAAATGGCAAAATGAACTGATTTCCAATGAGAACAATTATAGCCAAACATACTTAAAAACCCTTAATAATCAGCTTTCAGCTATCTTCAATTTTGCAGTCAAGTATTATAAGTTACCTGCTAATCCAGTTCGTATCTGTGGAAGCATGGGAAAGAAAAATGCCGATTCAATGCAGTTTTGGACTACTGAAGAATTTAATAAATTCATTGCTGCTGTGGAAGATAAGCCCGTTTCCAAAGTGGTTTTTGAACTGTTGTTTTGGACTGGTATCAGGTCAGGTGAATTGCTTGCTCTTACCCTTAATGATTTTAATATGGAAGCCCAAACAGTTAGCATAAATAAAAACTATGCAAGGCATAAAGGGGAAGACCTAATTCTTGAACCCAAAACCCTCAAAAGTAAAAGGGTTGTTACAATCCCGCCTTTCCTGGTTGATATGATTCAAGATTATGTTTCCAGGCTTTTGGAATATGAACCTGATGAAAGACTATTTACAGTTACAAAGTCTTACCTACATCATGAAATGGATAGGGGAAGTAAAAAGGCAAAAGTAAAAAGAATAAGGATTCATGACTTGCGACATTCCCACGCATCCTTATTGATTGAAATGGGTTTTTCCCCACTTCTTATTTCTGAAAGGCTTGGGCATGAGAACATTGAAACAACCCTTCAAACTTATTCCCACCTTTACCCAAATAAACATTCTGAAGTAGCTGATAAACTTCAGCAGCTTAATATTAAAAATGAAGTTACACAACCGCAACCGACCATATAAGAACTTAAAATTCAAAGGCATTTTTCAAAATATAGTATCTTTTTAGTATCCCACTATAAAAAACAACCCTTCAAACCTTGATTATATAAGGCTTGAAGGGATTTCTTTTCTTATTCCCACTCGATAGTAGCCGGGGGTTTGGAGGTTATGTCATAGACAATTCTATTTACGTTGTCAACTTCACTAACAATGCGGCTGCTTATTTTTTCTAGCAAGTCGTATGGTATCCTGACCCAGTCTGAAGTCATGCCGTCTGTTGAGTTTACTGCTCTCAAAGCTACAGTGTGTGAATATGTTCTTTCATCTCCCATGACTCCCACACTTCTGATATTGGGCAGGCATGCGAAGTACTGCCATATTTTATTTTGCAGTCCTGCCTTTTTAATTTCATCTCTGAATATAAAATCGGCTTCTCTTACTATTTTCAACTTGTCTTCCGTTACTTCTCCCAGTATGCGGATTGCCAAGCCGGGTCCGGGAAAAGGCTGCCTTTCCACAACTTCTTCAGGGATTCCCAGCTTCCTTCCCACTTGGCGGACTTCATCCTTAAATAGTTGCTTAAGGGGTTCGATGAGTTCAAAATCAACATCCTCCGGAAGGCCTCCAACGTTGTGGTGGCTCTTGATAACGGAAGCTGTTGCAGTTCCGCTTTCTATTACATCCGGGTAGATAGTTCCCTGAATCAAGTAATCAATGTTCCCTAATTTATCTTTCAGTTTCTGCTTTTCTTCTTCAAATACCCTTATAAATTCTTCACCGATTATTTTTCTTTTCTTTTCAGGTTCGGTTACACCTGCTAATTTTCCAAGGAATCTTTCTCCGGCATTAACTCTTATTAAATTCATGTTAAATTTTTCCTTGAATACTTCTTCTACCTGATCCCCTTCATCTTTTCTGAGAAGACCATGGTCAACGAATATACAAATTAAATTTTGACCTATTGCCTTATGAGCCAGTACTGCGGCTACTGATGAATCGACGCCGCCTGACATAGCACAAATCGCTCTTTTTTCTCCAACCTTATCTTTGATTTTTGCTATTGTTTCCTCAGCAAAATCTCCCATATTCCAATTCCTGGTTAACCTACATACATTAAATAGAAAGTTATTGATTATTTCTCTTCCTTTTTCTGTATGCTCAACTTCAGGATGGAATTGAACCGCATATATTTTCTTCTCTTCATTTTTCATGGCGCATACCGGACAGGCTTGTGTTTTTGCTATTACCCGAAATTCTTCCGGCGCCTCTTCTATATAATCTGTATGGCTCATCCAGCATAATGTGTTCTGCTGAATTCCCCTGAACAAATCATCATCTGACAATATTTCAAGTTTTGCTCTTCCGTATTCTCTTAATTCTGCTCTCTTTACCTTTCCCCCAAATTTTTGAGCTATGTATTGTCCTCCGTAGCATATACCTAAAACAGGGATCCCTAAATGAAATATTTCATTTGTAACTTTTGGGGAATTTTTAGCATAAACACTTGCAGGTCCCCCGGACAGTATAATCCCATCAGGTTTTTTCCCCTTAATTTTATCAATTGAATATGTATACGGAATTATTTCACAATAAACATTGGCTTCTCTGACTCTTCTTGCTATGAGCTGACTGTACTGAGCACCAAAATCAACTATTAATATCATTTTTTCTCCTCTTAGCAATAACCGTATTTTTATATAGATTATCAAAAAAAATTGTCTGTGTCAATTTATAAAAACCCGCGTAATTTATAATTTTATGGATTTGTAGCTTCGAATTTACAGATAAAGTTTGTCTTCCTACATTTTAATAAAGTTATTCCTAAATGCCATTATGCTTAGAATGGTAAATTTGTATAAGGTATGTTAAGGTCGAAATATGTAGTTTATTTTTTTGCTTATTTAGATTTTCCATAGTTTACAATTAATGATATTCTTGCTATAATATTATGGACAAGTTAAACAGTGAAGGAAGTTATTCTGTTTGCTTGTTAACAAAACAAGCTTAGGAGGACACAAATGAATGTTAAAAAGAAACTGAGTCTACTACTCGCATTAGCTATGATATTTTCTCTTGTAGCATGCGGCGATGGTAATGATGCTTCTAATAATGATGAGACAAAAACAGCTGAATTTGGTGAAAACGGAGTATATCAGGGTAAGGGAAATGGTTATGGCGGAGAACTGAATGCAGATGTTACATTTGAAGATGGCAAAATTAAAGATATTTCCTTAGGAGATAATCACGAATCTTCACCTGTAATTACAAGAGCATTTCCGGTTATTAAAGAGCGAATTATAGAAGCTCAGTCTCCGGTTGTAGATAGTGTAAGCAGTGCTACATACAGTTCTTTTGCAGTTAAAACTGCCGTAGCCGAGGCAGCTAAAACTTATGGATTAGACTTTGGTTCAATTGCTATGGATACTGCTGCTCCGCCGCAGGAGGTTGCAGAAGCTCCTGCAGTAGAAACGGATCTTGTAATAGTTGGTGGCGGTCCTGCCGGTCTTTCAGCAGCAATTACTGCAAAAGAAAATGGTGTTAAAAACGTAACTGTTGTTGAAAAACTTGACATACTCAGCGGTAACGGTAAATTTGATATGAACTTCTTTGACATTGTAGATACAGAAGCTCAAAAGGCAAATGGAATTGAAGATTCTGCAGATAAATTCTTTGCCGACAAACAAGGAAACGTAAATGATTCTGATGAGCGTCTTCGTGTGTGGGCTGAAGGTGCAGCCTCTGTAGATAAATGGCTAAGGGGCATGGGTATTGAACTGAACTACAATTATGGTGAAAGAAACCATATGGCTGAAGCTGATCAGTATGCAGGTGAAGTAGTACAGGGAGGCCTTGAAGCAAAAGTTGAAGAGCTTGGGGTAGATGTTCGTACAGGTACAAAAGGTGTTGATTTAATTACAGCTGAAGATGGAACTGTAAAAGGCGTTAAAGTTGAAAGCAAAACTGAGAAGTACGATATTATGGCAGATGCGGTAATAATGGCAACAGGCGGATTCTGTTTTAACAAGGATCTTATTGCACAGTATGTACCCGGTGCTGAAGTTATCAATACATCAAACTCTATGGGTGCCACAGGAGATTTTATTCCCGTATTTATAGGAAATAACTATAAAATGGCTGATATGGACACTTTGTCTATATTTAAAATGATTAATGTTCCTAATAGAGAACTTACAGGCGGCGGTGATGGATTCATTCTTGTAAACAATGAAGGTAAGAGATTTGTTGATGAATCTTCTTCCGGTTTGAATTATGCTTATAAACTTTTAGATCAGCCAAATAGTGAAGTTTATTACATTTACGACCAGAGGTTGTATGATGAAACATACAGGCTGCAGAAACACAACAAACTTGGATACCATAAAAAAGCAGATACTCTTGAAGACCTTGCAGAACAATTAGGTATTCCTGCTGATAATCTTGTAGCTGAGGTAGAAGCTTATAATGCAGCTGTTAAGGGTGAAGGTGAAGATAAGTTTAGAGCTGAGCCCTTTACCGAGCCAATTGATATGGACGGTCCCTTCTATGGTGCACAAGTGGAGCCTGCCATTCATATGACCAAAGGTGGAGTTGTTGCCAATGAGGATGCTCAGGTTTTAACAGAAGCCGGAGAAGTAGTTCCTAATTTATATACGGCAGGTGAAGTAACAGCTACATCCGCAGCATTTTCAGGGTCTGTTATTTGGGGCAGAGTTGCCGGTGAGCAAGCAGCTAAACTTATTGCAGATGGAGAAGCAGATGCTTCTGAAACAACAGAAGCAGGTGAAAATGTTTCTGAATAATCTGTGTATTCTTTGAAAAAGTTAATTATAGAACAACTTACGAATTTATATCTTAATTAAAAATTCAGCAGGAGCCGGTGATTAATCACCGGCTCCTGCTTGATTTATATCAGCATACCGGCGACCAGCCTATTGTTTCATAAGGAATTGTAAATTCAACAATACCGGTGGAGTAGGGAGCAATGTCATATTGTTGGTAGTATATTACTAATCCTTGAGGATCAAGATAATAACTGTTTGGATTAAAATTCTGTGTTATTAAATTTTTATAATCGTCAAAGTAAATATTAGGATTTTGATTGTAATTATATTCCGCCTGCTTTATAATTTCTTCTTCAAGAAAACTGATGTAATCCATACCCGGCATAAAAAATAAATTAAGTGGTGGATTAGTGCTGTTGCACAATTCCCAGGTATTTGAGCTTCTTATTGTACTTCCATGGGCGCCTCCGGTAAATTCATATTTGTCAATGTATAAACTAAAAAAGCAATTATCATTATATGTTATAGTGTATTCCATATAAGCTTCATAGGGGTGAAATGGAAAATTTTCAGTCTTTGAGTTGGCATAAGTTTTAATAGCCTGATTGTATAAATAATTGGCATGCATTATATATCCGTTAATTTCCATTGCTATTTGGTTATTAATGATCCATTTGACACATGGGTTATATTCCATGTGTATTTCAGGATATTTAACAGTAAGTGTCAACATATCGGTATTGTCATATTCGAATACACGATTAATTTCTTTAATATTGACGTTTGTATTGAAGCAGTTTTTGTTCATTTATATCCCTCCTGCATTATAATATGTATAAAATGCATAAATGTACTGTTTAATGAAGCGTAAAATGCTTTTACAATTAACAATCATATGTAAACGTTATTTGTTTATTTTCTCTATTGACAACTACTATACTAACTACTATAATTTATAATTGCCTTGTAAGTCCAACTATTCTTTTTGATATATTAATTTTTTTAAAGAACCTGCTGTCAGCCGCAAAAACCTCAATGCTCATTAGAATAACCTTATTGTATATTTCCCTAGTTATTAATTACGAATTCAATAAATAATAAATAAAATTCACTATTTAGGGTATAACTTAAATTATGAATATTGTTGATGCTAATGATTAAGGACTAAAATAAGCATGGAAATAGTTTACCAAAAAACTTGTAATTATTTGTATTTAATTATGGGTATATTAAAAATTGAAAAAAAATGGAGGTAATTGTATGGAAAATAATCAATGGTTTTTTGCAAACCATCCTTTAATGTATATTGCTTGTTCTGTGGGTATAATACTTGTACTTGTTCAAAGTACAATTATCATGAGAAAAACACTGAAATGTACAAAAGATATGGGTATGAATGAAGAACAGGTTAAAAGGGGAATAAAAACCGCAACTTTTAGTAGTATTGGACCTGCTATCGGTGTTTGCGGCAGTATTCTTGCTTTGATTGTTACATTGGGTGTACCTGTAACAGCTTTAAGAATGAGTGTAATAGGTGGAACCAATTATGAAACTATGGCTGCAAATTTCGGTGCAAAAGCTGCAGGCGGAGAATTGACCACAAACATGGATCCGGTAGTATTTGCCAATGCCCTTTGGGTTCCTGCACTTGGTGTAATGGGATGGCTGATATTTATGTTCTTTTTTGGACACAGGATGAACGCGGTAAATAATCTTTTGACAGGCGGCCGAAAAGCATTGTTGCCGGCAGTAAGCGTAGGTGCAATGTTGGGTGCATTTGCATATTTCAATGTAGACAATATCATAAAAATAAATACAAATCCAAATATTGCACTTGCTACTGTCTTGGGTTTTGTGGTGATGTTTATTTGTCAGATGATAGGTAAAAAGGTTGCTTGGGTAAAGCAATGGGGATTGACGTTTGCTATGTTTATCGGTGCTATTGCGGCACAAATAATAGTATAGAGGTGAAAAAATGAGTATATATGAAAAGTACGTAAAAAATGTTGAAAAATTCGGACGTTTAACTATGCTGCTGGGTATGGTGGCAATGCTGCTTCCTCCAATGCTGATGACTTTTTACTTTGGGTTCAACCCAGGTATAGTTGCAATAATAACAGGAACAATATCTCAGATTTCAGTTTCCGGAGCTTTTTATTTTAGTGAGCCGATCAGTTATTATCCAATAATCGGATCAACAGGACTATATATGTCAACTCTTTCAGGAAACTCTGTTAATATGAAAATTCCGGCAGCGGTTACAGCAGTAGAAGCCTCCGGTTATAAGCAGGGATCAGATGAGGGATCGCTTATGGGATCTTTAGGTATAGCAGTTTCTACATATGTATGTATATTCTTTGTAGTACTGACATCAATTTTTGCCCAGATTTTGATTAATTATTTGCCTGAAAGCATTAATGATGTTCTTGGACTAATAATTCCAGCACTTTATGGCGGAATTTTTGCTCAATTTACTGTGAAATCTTATAAGACAGGTCTTTTTGCCCTTGTAGTTGCATTCATAATGACAAAGGTTGTTGCTTTGCTTCCGGGTAATTTAACCTTCTTGATAACACTGGTATCAGTATTCTCGACGATTTTCTTTGCCAGAACACAGCTTGATACAATAAATAAAAATAGTTAGGAGAAGAATATGGATAAAAACAGGCTATTGGAAATACTTGAAGATTTATTGATGATTCATTCACCTACACGAAATGAAATCGGGGTTTGCAAATATATTCAAGAATTCTTTAAAACTCTTGGCGCACAAATATATCTTGATGAAAGCCAGAATATTTATGGCGGCAATTGCCCTGCTTTATTTGTGAAACTTGAAGGAAATGTTGAAGGTGAGGGCGTAACTTTCTCATCACATATGGATGTTGTTGAACCGAATAAGGGACTGAAAATTATAAAAGAAGAAAATATTTGGAAGTCTGACGGTAAAACAACACTGGGAGGCGATGACAAAGCAGGTGTTGCAGCAATTCTTTATGCAGTTGAATTTATAATTAATAATAAAATTTCACATGAAGATATCTATGCAATATTTACCCCGGGAGAAGAAATGGGAATGCTGGGAGCAAGAAATATTAATTGGACTGAAGTCTATAAACATATTAACCCTGCAAAAAACATGATAGTTGTAGACAATGCAGGAAAAGCCGACAAAGTAGCTTACCAAGCTCCAACCTGCTATAAATTTGAGGCAGTTATAGAAGGTAAAAAGGCACATGCGGGAATTGAACCTGAAAAAGGTATCAATGCAATTCAATTAGCGGCAAAAGCTATTTCTGAAATGAAAATCGGAAGGCTTGATAAATTGACAACATCAAATGTGTCTGTTATAAGTGCGGATTTTCCAAGCAATGTAGTTCCTGATAAATGTGTTTTTACCGGAGAAGTCAGAGGTCATGAAGATGAAGCAGCACGCAGCGTTTTAAATGAATATAAAGCAATTGTTGAAAAACACGCAAAAAATTGTAAATTTAATTATGAATGTGAATACCCGACTCTTAAATCAAAAGACAATCTTAAATTTGTCGATGAATTTGTAAAAGTGTATGAAAAAGTTGGTGTCAAGGCGGAAACTCAGATAATAGGCGGAGGTTCGGATGCAAATTTCTTTGCAAATGAAGGCTTTAACTCGGTAATTATCGGAGTAGGTATGGAAAATGTTCATACAACTGAAGAATATCTTGAGCTGCAGGAATTGTATAATACAACGGAAGCAATCATCGAGTATATAAGGAAGTAAAATATGGATATTTTAAAAGATACTAAAAAAATGGAAGAAATTCTAATTAAAATAAGAAGAGATCTCCATAAGATACCGGAAATTGGACTGGAATTACCGCAAACTTATAAGTATATTACGGAATTGCTTGCAGAAAAAAATATTCCGTTCAGATCTTATCTCAATAAAAACGGAATTTCATGTGATATTTATGGTAAAAAACCGGGAGCAAATATTGCTGTCAGATGTGATATGGATGCACTCAGTATAAATGAAGAAACAAACTTACCATTCAAGTCCGAAAACGGAAATATGCACGCATGCGGGCATGATGCTCATATGGCGATTGCCATTACAACCATGCTTATATGCAACGAATATAAGGATGAACTTCCCGGAATGGTAAGATTTATTTTTCAACCGGGTGAAGAATATCCCGGCGGTGCAAAACCCATGATAGAAGAGGGCGTACTTTCAGATCCTCAAATTGAAAATATTATAGGATTACATGTGGGAGCTATTTTTCCGAATATTCCTTTTGGAAAAATTGGAGTAAAAAACGGAGAGATAATGGCTTCTATGGATAAGTTTGAAGTTACCGTTACCGGCAGGGGCGGCCATGGATCTATGCCTGAAGCTACAATAGATCCTATTCCTGCTCTATGTGATATATGCGGAGCAATAGACAGAATTAAATCAAGAGAAATTTCTCCTAATGATAGGGTTGCAATTTCCGTTTGCCATGTTGAAGCTGGTTCAACTCAGAATATTATTCCGACAACTGCTTATCTTGAAGGGACAGTACGCTGCTATAGTGATAAAGTCAGAGAACATATTCGTGACAGAATTGGTGAAATAGCTGAAGATGTGGCAAAAGCCTACAGATGTCAGTGTAACTATGAATATAGTTGGAAATATCCTGCTGTAATAAATGATCTAAAATCAACAGACTTGATACGGGATTGTGTCAAGGATGTTTTAAAAGAAGAACCATATGAAATTGAAAACCCCAGCATGACAGGTGAAGATATGAGTTTTTATCTCAATGAGATAGGCGGTACTTTCTTTATGCTGAGCAATTTAGAGGCGGATGAAAACGGGGAAACATATATTAACCACAATTCAAAGTTCATGATTGCTGAATCGGAGCTTTATAAAGGTGTGGCAGTATTTTTAGCTTATATTGAAAAATATAATAGACATAAATAATATAAAATTGGCATTGCAGGCGGGAATGAGTTTCGAATAAAAAAATTCATGTTAAACAGAATAATACGGCGTAACACAAGGTATTGGTACGGAGTTGTGGATAGATACAATTTCGTACCTTTTGTGTATATAATTTCTATCTGTGTCGTTGCATACTTGCCATTTTTGCTTTAAGGAAATATATTTATATTACTGATTCCACTTTTTTATCTTCGTATTCCATATTGTAGTATTCGGATATTATAGATTTATGTTTGCTGATTTTACGGCAAATTGCATAAAACATTAATCTAACTCCACTGATAAGTACGATTAAGCACGGAAATGCAATCAACCAGTACCAAGGAAACGGAAGGTGCCTCAGCAGCGGTATTCCATCGGCATCTATCATAATTAAATAATTAACATTCAATGTTCTTGACATGACATATGCTATAAAGGCTACTAATATAAATGCTGTGAGAGGTTTTCGTATGCTTTTTTCTTTTTCCCAATGTCCCGATACAAATGTAATAGATAGTGGGATAATTACCATTAGCGTATGGGAAATCATGCTTTGAACCGACATAATGTGTATGCCGGCATAGTCGTAAAAAACCCAGATTGGATAAATTAATACACCTGCTCCTCCCATAAAGGATAATATATCAATATAAGGATAAAGTTCCTGCTTTTCTGATAGTATGATAAATGGCAACGCTAAGCTTATTTGATTGCACCAGTCGAAACGGATGTTTTTCAGGTTGAATCCATAATAAAATGTGGACCACACTATACGAAATATTTCTAAAAACAGCATAACAAGTGCTGAGCGTTTCAATAATTTTTTTGAATAATTTACATCGCACCGTTTCATCTGGGAACGAAATAAATAAATGATAAAGAATATACTTATACATGACAACATAATGTGCTCAAGAGAAAAAAGCCTGGAATCAGGTGTTACATTCTGAGGCTTGAAGTAGTTTTCGTAAAAAGTTTTTATAATGCCACCCCCATAGCTTAATAAATATATATTATATTATAGCATTTATTTATTAAATTTACATTAAAATTTGTTTGTTGTTGTCGTAATTATAATAAAAATGTCAGTTTAGACTATATCAAGCAAAGACTATAATTTATTGCAGCGGGGATGGATCTAATGGAATTTACATACTAATTTAAAGAGTTTGCTCTATATCTATCAACATATGATTAAGTACAACCTTAAACCATATATATATTATTATTCCCTTTAATATAGATGAGACGCTGATGCTCAGCCATACTCCCGTCAGTCCTATGGCAGTTGAGCCTAAAATCATGGCTGCGGGAATCCTTAAGGCATTCAGTACAACACCGTTAACTGTAGGAGGCATTGTTCTTCCTAAGCCGTTAAATGCTCCGGTAGTACCTATTTCGATGCTTACAAAAAATTGTGATAATCCTAATATCCTTAAATAATTAACACCTTCACTGATGGCTTCAGGATCGTCGGGAATAAATATAGTAAACAGGAATTTTGCACCGAATATTAACAGCAGTGAAGTTAATATACCTATGGTGCCTAATATCTTAATACCTTCTTTGTAGCCTTTTCTTATACGTTTCGGTTTTTTTGCACCGTAATTTTGTCCTGTGAAAGCTGAAATAGCTGTGGAAAAGCCTTCAGCTGTCATCCATGTTAGTGATTCAATTTGAGAACCTATGCTTTGAACGGCAACTGCCACAGGGCCGAATCCTGCAATTATTTTTGTAATTACCATATTTATTATAGCATGGATTCCGGACTGAACGAATGGCGGAAAACCTAATTTAACAATTCCTTTTATAATTTTCATGTCAGGTTTTATAAGTAATTTTACGTGAGAGTATGTAGCATTATTTTTTTTTCCTGAAATTATAAAAATTACGGTAACAATAAATTGAGCAAGTATCGTTCCCAGGGCTGCTCCCTTTATGCCCATGGGCGGTATAGGGCCAAAGCCGAAAATTAATATCGGGTCAAGTATAATATTTGCCGCCATTCCTGCCGCATTTATTTTAAATGGCGTTATGCTGTTTCCTGAATTGTTTAATATTACCGAGAATACAGGATTTAAAAAGTGGAAAGTTATTCCCAATGGCAAGATTGTCAAATATTCCACTGCCATTCTAATGACAGTATTATCTCCAAGGTTGAAGAATCCAATTAGCTGATGCCTGAATATAAATAAAAACAGAGCATATGTAACTGCTATAAGAAAATCCAACTGAAAACCATTTGAAATATATTTCTTAGCACTTTCCAAATCACCTCTGCCGTTACATTGTGCTACATTTACGCCTATTCCCACTTGGGCAATCATAATCAATGACGAAGCAAACCATAAAAAAAAACCTGCCGTTCCTGCGGCAGCAACAGCCTCTGTGCTGAGCCTTCCCAGCCATATAATATCGGTTAAATTGTACGCCATTTGAATAAAAGATGTTCCCATTATAGGAAGAGCTAATTTAGTTAATTCGCTGCGGATTTTCCCTTCTGTCAAGTTTATATTATTATTCATAATAATTACCCTTTTTATTTGAAATGTTATACCTTATATTTTAACTGATAAATATTGTTTGTACAAGTTATATTTCAAATTTTTGTATTTAAGCAAACTCTTTTAGATGCCCAGAAGCACCCTGATGAATACAAGGATTTGGTTGTAAGGGTTGCAGGGTATTCAGATTTATTTAATAATCTTGAAAAAGCATTGCAGGATGAAATAATAGAAAGAACAGAACAGTCCTTTAATTAAATATATCAAGTTGCAGTTTAAATTGCAGCTTTAATTAATTAAGTAAAAATATGTGGCCGGATTTATATATTCGGTCACGTATTTTTATACTAAATTTATTTGGTACTTGGATTTTTTAAAAATTAAGTTATAATAAATAAGGAACTAAATAAATTATTAAAAAGGCAGCCATATAAATTATAGAGCTGTCAGAGTGCATTAAATTGGAGGACATATGTATATAGAAGTATTTAAGGCAATAATATTGGGAATCGTTGAAGGAATAACTGAATGGCTGCCTATCAGCAGCACAGGACACATGATTTTGGTAGATGAATTTATTCGGCTTAACGCTTCCGATGCGTTTAGAGAAATGTTTTTGGTCGTTATACAGCTTGGAGCTATTATGGCAGTTGTATTGCTGTATTTTCATAAGCTCAATCCATTTTCACCTAAAAAATCCGCAAGACAAAAAAGATATACAATAGATATTTGGATTAAAGTTATAGTGGGTGTCCTTCCTGCTGCAGTTATGGGATTGTTGTTTGATGACTGGCTGGATGAACACTTTTACAACTATCAGACTGTTTCGATAACACTCATCGTTTATGGAATATTGTTTATCCTGATTGAAAATCACAATAAAGGTAAAATAGCAAAGGTAAATAATTTTGGAGATTTGTCATATTCAACAGCTTTTGGTATAGGACTTTTTCAGGTATTGTCCTTGATACCGGGGACATCTCGCTCCGGAGCGACAATTCTCGGAGCTATAATTCTTGGCACTTCAAGGAGTATAGCGGCAGAATATTCATTCTTTCTTTCAATTCCGGTAATGTTTGGAGCCAGTGCGCTTAAGTTATTTAAATTTGGTTTGAGTTTTACAGGTATGGAAGCAGCTGTTCTTCTTGTTGGAATGGCAGTAGCATTTGTTGTTTCTGTTATATCAATCAGATTCTTATTGAGATACATAAGGAATAATGATTTTAAAGCATTTGGCTGGTACCGCATATGTTTAGGAATATTGGTAATAGGATATTTTATTTTATTTGATTAAAAAAAATAATGGGTAACAAGTAACAATCTATATGGCATAATATAAAATACAGCTTAGTGTAAGGTAAATTAAGGTAGGTTCATGCCTAATTTTAACTGAACGTTAAAGCTGTTTTATTTTTCAAAAATGTCAAGCAATGAATGTGTCAGCAGAAATATATACCCTTCGTACATGTCCTCTGACGGAATTATTCTATATTTCTCATCCAGCATCCAGGTTTTTATTATATATACCATTCCCATGCAATAATACTTTGATATGTTTTCACGGGATAAAAGAAGTAATTTTTTGTTTATTTTAAAATCATATTTTTCTAGGATTTTGATAAAAAAATTATGAATATCCTGCTCAAAAACTTCCTCAAATGAATTTTGCCCATTTATTGTAAAAAGTTTGGAATACAAGTTTCTATTGTTACCAAAATACTGGAAAATCATTTTTATTGCTTCATTTTCCATGTTATTAAGGATAAGATTATGAAGTGTGTTAAAAAGTTCCTCTTCAAGTATCCATTCAAAAACTTCGTTTTTATCCTTGAAATAATTATAAAAAGTAGGTCTTATAACTCCGGAACGGTCGGTGATCATCTTAATTGTAATTTTTTCAAATGGATACTTTTTTACAATTTCTTTGAAACTTTGGGTTAACAAATATTTAGTCTTGTGTTCAGAATTATCCATAATGATAGGCTCCATTTATTTACAACATTTAATTTTTAACGAAAACAAGAAAAATATTTTACTTAATTATAGCACATATGGAATTAATGGTCAATGAATGCAATGCATAAGAGAACTGTGCATGGTATTATACTGAAAAAAAAATACATAAAACCGTCGATTATGACGGTTTATGTAAAATCATGATACTGTTAGTTTTGCAGGTTTACTTGACTATGCCTATTATTAATGCTACAACACCGATTACAATAGCGACAATGTTAAGATTTCTTTTAGGAGAAAAGCAACCTATGATTCCTAAGACAATTGATATTACTCCCATCCATATGTGCTGCCAGAAGAGTCCGATAACACCTGCTATTATTCCTATCCAACCCAGCAATTTTCCTGCACTCTCACTTATTTTAGTATTTTCTTCACTCATTTTAAAGCCCCCTTTCTTTAAATGATATATTTGATCAATACATTGATACCGCTTATAAGTAGTATTTCCGCACTTACTGCGTAAGCCGCTGATCTATACTCGTATCCAAAGTAATATCCAGTATATGTTCCTAAAAATGTCGACAGCATATTTACAAGCATTACAGGTATGAATGTATTGGACAAATCGATCCTTAGAAATGCCAGCGCTATACCTGCTGTCACAGCATCAAAACTGGTAATCACTGCAATCAGCAATATACCCTTGATACTCGTTTTATCTTCTCTTCTTTCTGTAATTTTTTTATTGTTCACCGCATTGCACAACATGTGGGTACCTAATCCGAGAAATATAATTAGAGTCAGTATTTTAGCAAAAGGTTCAAAACCTAAATATGTACCGTTAATCGTTCCTACAATTAAATTACTTTCCACAAATACAGTTGAATGCCAAATTCCCAGTAGTAAAGACATTGCAAATAAGCAAGATATATTAATCTTTTTCTTAACTGCACCCTTGCATGCCATTAATGCAAAAGAATCAAGCGAAATAGCAATTGCTATAAGGATTATTTCCAATGTTACCATTTGTTTACCTCAATGTAATTTTATTGTATGTTAGGTATTTTTTATTTGCAAGTTAAGTATATGATGAAATATGAGAGTTGTAAATATTCAAACAGAAAAACATGTTTTAATTTTAATACATATAATACATTTTGTAGCATTATGACTACATACTATTTAATGTGTTGGTAAAAATAATATTATTCTAATAATAAGTTACTTTAGTGTTTTATGGATAAATTTGGAAATGTTTATTATTATCTTACAAAGTGTAAATATTATTGTGCTAAAACTTACGTTAATTTTGACAATTGATGTATATTATGATAAAATGATATAATTTTAAATAGAAGGAGGGATTGCGATAGTGAAAGATAATATTAAATTGGGGATAGGATTTGCAACAGGCAGAAGAAGTTTTAAAAAGGTACTGAAAACATATATATATAATTGGGTTGAATCCGGCATGGCTGAAAGTGGAAATATCAGCCTTAACTTGTTTGTGGCATATGATTTGAGTTATAACAAAACAGAAGTTTCTGACTATACGGGGTTAAGGCAGGATATTCTGGAGTATATTGACAGTTGTGAATTCATTGGGAAAAAGACTATAAATAGCGAAATTAAATTTTTGTCAGATAAAAGCATAATTTCTCCGTCGGAAGCATCGAAGATTTTTGGCAGAGGCTATGGCGCTAAACGAAATGCAATATTGTATTTTGCAATTAAGAATAAGATGGATTATTTAATTTTTCTTGATGATGATGAATATCCTTTAGCGGTTACCAATACTAAGAATACGGCAATATGGGGCGGTCAGCAGGTTTTTAATGTCCATTTGAAATATATAAGTCAAGCGGATATTACACATGGTAACCATTGTGGATACGTATCTCCTATTCCTTATATAGATTTTAACAATGACCTGACTCAAGAAGACTTCCATACTTTTATAGAAGCAATAAGCAATGACATAGTAAACTGGGATGATATAGTTAAGATTATGAATAACGGTGGAGTTACATATGCAGATACTAAGATTTTGACCAGTAAAGAAGCGGTTGAAGCATTGGAAGTTAATCATACTAAATTCATATCAGGTGCAAATTTGTGCATAAATCTTAAAAATCCTATGAGAATATTTCCGTTTTATAATCCGCCAAGGGCAAGAGGAGAAGATACATTTTTAAGTACATGTCTGGGGGAAAGAAAAGTTTTGCGGGTTCCTTGCTATACGTTCCACGACGGGTTTTCAACCTATAACAATTTATTGGATGGTGTTCTGCCGATCAAACTGCGGTTTGTCAGAGCTGAAAACGATAAAATAATCGATCGTTTTTATAAGGCATGTATCGGTTGGATTAGGTACAAGCCTTTGTTGGTCTATATTACACATCGTGATATTTACCAAGAAACAATTAAAAATATGACAGAAAAGCTTGAAACTACGATACCTAAAGTATGTACTTATTTTAAATACCCGGATTTTATAAAAATTTTATACGAATTGAAAAAGTACAGCAAAAATGTTCAAAGGCATTTTAATGATTTTGAAAGTACAAAAAAAATTTGGAAAAAAATAATGGAATATTATACTTTGCAAGAATCATAAGCATTTCAAGGATTTTGTTAACATAAAATTATAATATGTAAGATAAAAGCTTGAAAAATTTAATAAAAAAAAGTGGCAGTGCCACTTTTTATTGTGCCCAGAGGATTATTTTACCTGGTACATTCCGTTATTTTCCATATACTTGAATATAGATTCACCGTGCTGCTGTTCTTCTTTTTGAATGTGGTTTAGTATGTTTCGAACCTGAGGGTCTCTAAATTCAAATATGGATGTGTCATATGTTCCTGACACATATTTTTCTGTCATGAGCATGTCTGTACATAAATCTTTGTCACAATTATTGTAGTTTGAAGATTGGCCCTTTGGCATGAAACTTGACTGTTGTGCCATTTGCTGCATACTTCCGCCCTGCTGCGACTGCTGCGACTTCATCTGCATGTTTCCGGACTGCTGTGATCCGCTCTGTTGAGAACTGGATTGCTGCATTTGCGGCATTTGTCCTTTTAAAAGTTGGTCCAGAGTATTGTAATGTTCTTGTTCCGTCTGGCAGTTTTGTTCAAAAAGGCTTTTTAGCTGAGGGTCAGATGCCATACTTGCATAATTTGAATATTTTTCGATGCAAATTTGTTCATGGTTTTTCTGATCCTCTAATAAATTTCTTTCTTTTGTTGAAAAATTCATTATATAAACACCTCCTAGATTATTATTTTCAAAATAGAAAAATATATCCTCAAATTTATAAAATTATAAATATTAAATGATGAATATTATTGTTAATTTTGTATTCAATTGAATAAAGTTTTAAAAAATTTTTGATTAGATTTTTGTATGGCGGGTATAACAACACATAATAAATTATTAGAGTTATATGGGAGGATTTCATGAAAATATATGATTTTACAGTAAAAGATACAGAAAGCAAGGATGTGGCTTTGTCAGATTACAAGGGTAAAGTTTTATTGGTGATTAATGGTGCCACAGGATGCGGATTTACTCCGCAATACGACGGACTTGAAAAATTGTATGAGAAATATAAGGGTGAAGGATTTGAAATATTAGACTTTCCAAGCAATCAGTTCCTTGGCCAGGCACCCGGAACAGACGAAGAGATTGTAGGATTTTGTAGATTGAATTTTGGTGTTGATTTTAAACAATTTTCTAAAATAGAAGTGAATGGCAAAAATGAAGAACCTTTATATAAATATTTAAAAACTGCAGCAGGGAAAGAACACAGGGATAAAGAAACCAATGAATTTTATGAAAAAGTAAAACAATTTACACCGGGAATAGCAGAAAATGATATCAGGTGGAATTTTACAAAGTTCTTAATTAATAAAGAAGGAACAGTGGTAGCAAGATTTGCGCCTAACATAACTCCTGAAGAAATTGAACAGAATGTGAAAGAACTTTTAAAAACTGAAAACATCGAAAATATTGAAACTGTTTGTCATCCGGATTTCTCAGATGGGTGCATTGACAATTAACAATTAGTTAGGCTACTTATCCTTAACTAATATGAAGAAAAATAAGGCTTTGTGCTTATGTCCAAAGCCTTATTTTATGATTATCCTTCCTCGGATAAAGAAATTACTTTTAAGGCAAGGCTTATTGCCGAAATTCTTACTTAAATTTCGTAACAGATGTTACAGAATTTAAAAAGTAATTACTATATGATTTAAGTATCAAAGTATTAAATAAATAATTTTAAAAAAATGGAGGAAAGATAAGATGGAAAATGCAATGTTTTGTTACCAATGTCAGGAAACAGCAGGCTGCAAAGGATGCACAAAAGCAGGCGTTTGCGGGAAATCGCCGGAAACTGCAAGAATGCAGGACTTATTGATATATGCATCAAAAGGATTATCTGAGATTACAACAAGATTAAGAAACGAAGGAAAAGAAATAACTTCTGATGTTAACCACTTGATAACTTTAAATTTATTTACAACTATTACAAATGCAAACTTTGATATAAGTGTATTTTACGACCGGGTGAGCATGACTTTAAAAGTAAACAATGATTTGATAAATAAACTAAAAAATAAAGAAAATTTAAGTAAAGTAGCCTTATGGACTGCAGAAACTAATGAAGAATTTGAAGAAAAAGCAAAGACGGTAGGCGTATTGAAAACAAAAAATGAAGATATAAGAAGCCTTAGAGAGCTTATCACATATGGATTAAAAGGAATGTCCGCTTACCTGAAGCATGCAAATGTACTTGGATTTGATGATGAAGGAATAGATGTTTTTATTCAGGATACTTTGTCAAAATTATTAGATGATACATTGGAAGTTAAAGACTTGATTGCTTTAACGTTAAAAACCGGTGAATTCGGAGTAAAAACAATGGCTTTGCTTGATAATGCAAACACTTCAGTGTATGGAAATCCTGAAATCACAAAGGTTAATACTGGAGTAGGCAAAACCCCTGGAATATTAGTTTCAGGTCATGATTTGGGTGACATGGAACAATTGCTGAAACAAACGGAAGGTACAGGAATTGATGTATACACTCATTCAGAAATGCTTCCGGCACATTATTATCCAAATTTAAAGAAATACAAAAACTTGGTTGGAAATTATGGGAACGCCTGGTGGAAACAAAAAGAGGAGTTTGAATCATTTAACGGTCCAATATTAATGACTACAAACTGTATCGTGCCTCCAAAGGACAGCTATAAAAACAGGCTGTTTACAACAGGATCTGCGGGATATCCGGGATGCAGACATATAGATGGAGCAACAGGAGAAGAAAAAGACTTTTCTGAAATTATAGAACTTGCTAAAAAATGTACTGTACCGACAGAGATCGAAAATGGAGAGATTGTGGGAGGGTTCGCCCATGGACAAGTATTTGCTCTGGCTGACAAGATTGTTGATGCAGTTAAATCAGGAGCAATTAAAAAATTCTTTGTAATGGCAGGATGTGATGGCAGAGCAAAATCAAGGAATTATTATACTGAATTTGCAAAAGCACTGCCGAAAGACACAGTTATTTTAACAGCAGGTTGTGCAAAATACAGATATAATAAATTAGGCTTAGGAGATATCGGCGGGATTCCGAGAGTATTAGATGCCGGCCAATGCAACGACTCATATTCATTAGTCTTAATAGCTTTAAAACTGAAAGAAATATTTGAACTTGATGATATAAATGAATTGCCTATAGCTTATAATATTGCATGGTATGAACAAAAAGCTGTAATAGTATTGCTTTCACTACTTTACCTGGGAGTTAAGAACGTACATCTTGGTCCCACACTGCCTGCATTTTTATCGCCAAATGTTGCAAAAGTATTAGTTGAAGACTTTGGTATAGCAGGAGTAGGAACTATTGAAGACGATTTGAAAACATTCCTGGAATAATTAACAACATGGTTTAGTCTATAAGTAAGAAAGTTTGGCAAAAAACTGCTTGAGATAAGAAATATCTCAAGCAGTTTTGATTTATACTTATTGAAGTTGTGCAGTATGCACATTAAATAGATAAAAAAAGAAGAAAAGCTACATTTAAAATTATAATATAATGCATATAATATTATTACTTAGAAATAAATAGTACAAACAAGTAGAGATATGAGATAATGAAATTTTAATATGTGCAAAGTAATGTGAGAAAGGAGATGTAGGTAAATGGTAATTTAATTATATTGTTGAAAACGATTTAATAGGAGGGAAATAAACTCGTCATGTGCTATGAGACCATTGTTTCTAACAGGCAGACTAACTTAGTATAAAAGCCTATATATTACTGCGGTTTGAAAGTGAAGAATAGATACGCAGTCAATTTTAATTAAAGAAATATATAAATTTGGAGGATGAAATGAAAAAAAGTTTTAAAATGAAAGTTCCTCATACTTATGTAATTATATTTTTTATAGTACTTTTAATGTCTATTTTGACATGGATAATTCAGCCTGGGGAATTTGACTATGAAAGCGTTGACGCTGGAGGAACCACAAGAAACCTTGTAATTCCGGGCTCCTATCACACAATAGAAAGGGACCAGGCCAATCCGGCAGGAATTATAGATTTTGCCGCGTCCTTCCATAAAGGGGCTATTGCCGCGGCAGATGTAGTTATATTAATTTTTTTAGTAAACGGTGCTTTTCACATAGTTATTCAGACAGGTGCTTTCAATACCTTATTAGGCAGCCTTTTGAAAAGGTTTTATGGCCGCAGAGAAAAAATATTAGTTATTTTTCTTTTCACAATATTTGCGTTATGCGGTTCTTTATTCGGAATGTTAAATGAATTTAACGGATTTTATCCATTGTTTGTAGGTTTGGGGGTTGCATTAGGATATGATGCCATATGGGGTGCGTCAATCGTTGCTTTAGGAGCATTTATGGGATTTGCAGGAGGTACCATGAATCCGTATAATGTTGTTGTAGCACAATCCATTGCTGGGCTTCCGCTATATTCTAATTTAGGAATAAGAGTAATATCCTTAATTATTTTTTCTGTTATATCAATTTGGTGGATATTGCGTTATGGTACAAAAATAAAAAAGGATCCTTCAAAAAGCTTTATGCTGGGAGAGAAAACGGCTTTTTCCTTGAATAAGGAGGAATTACTAAAATATAAAGTTACTCTGAAACATAAATTTATACTGATTGTTGTTGTTCTTTCACTGTTGTTAATTGTATGGGGCTCTGTAAGACATGGATGGGGAACGACACAATTAACAGGAGTATTTATTTTGATGGGAATTTCAGCTGCGCTTATTGATGGATGGAATGCGGATAAAATAGCAAATGAATTCATAAAAGGGTGCGCAAGTGTTGCTTTTGGAGCATTGGTCGTAGGTTTTGCGAGAGCCATACTTGTAGTTATGCAAGATGGTAAAATTATTGATACAATTATTAATTTTATGGCAACATCTCTTGAAGGTCTTCCGGAATTACTGGCATCTTACGGAATGTTGGTTATGCATACGATAATTAACTTTTTTATTCCGTCGGGTTCGGGGCAAGCGGCCACAACAATACCTATAATGGTGCCAATAGGAGATTTAATAGGAGTTTCCAGAGAAATTGTATGTTTGACTTTCCAATTTGGAAGTTCATTTGCAGATTTATTGTTTCCTACATCCAGCGTTGTCATAGTATGCGGGTTGTCAGAGATACCCATAGAGAGATGGTGGAGATTCTATGGGCCACTATTTGGGATTATGTTTATAGCACAAATTGTTATTGTTACGGCGGCTGTTATTATTGGTCTGTAATTTAATTTTGGTCAAAAAAATGAAGACACAGTGCTACAGGACAGCTTTAAACACCTTAATTTATGCTGAGCAGGAGTATTGCTGCTACTTAAGATCTTTAATTTGAGTTTCCCCATTTTATAAAGGTCATCTTAAAAATCTAAATAAAAATTAAA
>ENA-UOOK01001197-UOOK01001197.1-fermentation-metagenome-genome-assembly--contig:-NODE-1197-length-34541-cov-7.948501_pt1 | contig 34541 bp, 20 predicted proteins | sample MGYA00245777_ERZ724023 | MGnify/ENA primary metagenome ERZ724023 (study PRJEB28704, sample SAMN03018312) | fermentation metagenome | biome: anthropogenic terrestrial biome; feature: soil; material...
TGCGGGAAAGGGCATGAGCTGCCATCAGCTTAAGGGGGGTATAGGCTCGGCATCACGCATTATAAAATTGGAAGGACAGGACTATACTGTGGGAGCATTGGTCTTATCCAATCATGGATTACTAAAGGATTTATGCATCAATGGGGTTCATATTGATGACAGAGTTTCTAAAGAAAAGGATATCGAACCACAAGAGGATAAAGGTTCTGTAATTTCAATCATAGCTACAGATATACCTCTTAGCAGCAGGCAGTTGAGAAGGGTATGCAAGAGAGCGGGAGTTGGATTGGCAAGATTGGGCTCATTTATGGGACATGGGAGCGGAGAGATAATGATTGCATTTTCTACCGGAAATGTTCTTAAAAGTTATCTCGATAACGAAATAGCTGACATCAAGATCCTTAAAGAGGACAAGCTCAATGTTGTATTTAGAGCAGTAGCTGAGTGTGAGGAAGAGGCTGTGTTAAATTCTATGATCACCAGCGGAAAGGTTATAGGCGTAAAGGGCAGAATTCGAGAAACACTGAGAGACTATATGAAGCTAAAAGAATAGCAGATTGCTTTAAAATAGGAGGGGAATATGATGAAAATATTTATAAGCGCCGATATGGAGGGTATCACTTCTACGATAAGATGGGATGAATGTGAAGCGGAAAAGAGCTTTTATTCAATCTATGCAGAGCAGATGACAAAAGAGGTGGCAGCAGCATGTGAAGGCGCAATAGCGGCCGGTGCTGATGAAATAGTGATTAAAGATGCCCACGACACGGCAGCGAACATTGATATTACAAAATTGCCCGAGTGTGCAAAGCTGATAAGAGGGTGGTCGGGTCATCCTTATTCGATGGTTCAAGGAATCAATGACACTTTTGATGCGGCAATGTTTATCGGATATCATAGTGCTGCCGGTAGAGAAGGCAATCCCCTATCCCATACTATGACCTCCAGGCCATTATACATAAAAATCAACGGAGAATATGCAAGCGAATTCACGATATACAGCTATGCTGCAGCCTGCGAGGGTGTACCAACGGTATTTCTATCAGGAGACAAGATGCTATGTGAAGAGGGGAGAAAGATGCATCCATGCTTGCATACAGTGGAGGTGAAAGAGGGAATAGGCTCAGCCGCAATATGTATTTCAACAACCAGATCTTTAAAGCTCATAAGAGAAAATGCAGAAAAATCGTTAAAGCAAGACTTTAATAAAGCCAGAATAAGCTTGCCAGATAGATTTAATGTTGAAATATGCTTTAAGGAGCATACTTACGCAAATAAGATGTCCTATTATCCGGGCATGAGAAAGGTAGGAGCCAACACCTTGATATTTGAATCACAGGATTATTTTGAGGTTTTAAGGATGATAGGATTTGTATTATAACTAGACCACTCTGAGTCAAAAAATCGACTCCTGTGGTGCTAAAAAACAGTCTATTATCATGTTAGAATGATAATAGACTGTTTTTACTATATTTTTGATTGGATGGTGTTTGCATGAAAATAGGAGTCATTATGGGTGGCATATCTTCGGAAAGGGAAGTTTCCTTGAACACAGGAAGAGAAATCGCTAATAATTTAGATAAGAATAAATATGAAGTGGTTCCTATTATTATCGACAAGAAAGAAGATATAATAGAAAAAACAAGAGATATAGATTTTGCCTTTATAGCATTGCATGGCAAATTCGGCGAGGATGGCATAGCCCAAGCAGTACTTGAGACTTTAGACATTCCTTATTCTGGCTGCAGTCCCTTGGCGAGCGGGATATGTATGGATAAGAGCATCACTAAGAGCATACTTAAGACTGTGGGAGTTAATACGGCGGACTGGTTTACATTAAACAGTGCAGATAAACTGGATCTGGCCAGGGTTGATGCCATCGGATATCCTGTAGTCGTTAAGCCCAATAGCGGAGGCTCTAGTGTTGCCACTGCTATTGTAAATGGTGAGAAAGATATCGAAGAAGCTGTTGCCGAAGCTTTAAAATTTGATAGTGAGGTCATGATTGAAAAATACATCAAAGGAGAAGAAATAACTTGTTGCATGATGGACGGGATATTGCTTCCGGTGATAGCCATCAAACCGAAGTCTCATTTTTTTGATTATAGCTCAAAATACTTGGATGGAGGAGCCGATGAGGTGATAATAGAGCTTGAATCGCCCATAAGGGAGAAAGTTGAGGAGGCTGCGCGAAAATGCTGGAAGCATTTAAAATGCAGTGTATATGCAAGAGTGGATATAATAATTGGAGAAGATGATATCTACGTTTTAGAGATAAATACGCTTCCCGGCCTCACAAAAAACAGTCTCTTCCCGAAAAGTGCAAAGGCCTATGGGCTGGATTTTTTAGAGTTTTTAGATAGAATAGTTCAGCTATCTCTCAAATCGAGAAATTAATAAGCTTTATTTTTAATTCTATATATGTAAAAATGGTAATAGCATGACTATTACCATTAATATTTTTGGGGTGAAAAAATGTTCCACAATATCGAGATTGATAAAGGACAGCCAATATACATTCAAATAAAGAATTACTTTAGAACCATGATAGCTAAAGGTATGCTGCAGAAAGGAGAAAGACTGCCCTCAACCCGGGAGCTTTCTTCCTTGCTGAAAGTAAGCAGAAACACTGTAATTTCTGCTTATGAATCTTTGGTTGATGATGGTTTCATAAATATAATAGAAGGCAAGGGGGCTTTTGTATCAGACATAAATATCAGCTCCGGCGGAGGATGGGTCACTGAATGGGAGTCTAGAATAAATGAATATGCAAGAGAAGCTAGAGACCTTGATATCGTTAAGCAGGAAGCAGTTTGGGAGAAGGAAATGATACCTATGAGCAGCATTTCACCGGAGCCGGAGCTGTTTCCTATGGAGGATTTTAAAAGGGCTTTTATGAATATAATATCATTGGAAGGCTACAAGATATTAAATTATGGGTATGCGCAAGGCTATAAGCCATTGCTTGATTACTTGACCGGCTATATGGAAAGTAAGGGAGTTAATACTGAAGGCAAGAGTGTCTTGATAACCAATGGATTTACAGAAGCCTTTGAAATTTTGATTTCTTCACTTACGAAGGAAGGAGATCCAATATTATGCGAGAATCCCACTCATAATACGGCGCTTAAAATAATGAAGCTGAGGAAGCTTGACATTTTAGGCGCACATATGGACGGGGGAGGGATAAGCATTCAAGAGGTAAAAAGAATAATTGAAAACAATAAGGTTAAGCTGGCTTATATCACCCCTTCTTATCACAACCCCACAGGCATTACAATGCCTTGGGAAAGACGAATTGAGCTTTATGATATTTTAGCCGGCAATGATATCCCCATTATAGAGAATGGCTTCAATGAGGAATTAAGATATTTTGGTTCCCATATATCTCCAATTGCAGCAATAGGGGGCAGGGGAAACGGAGTTATCTACACCGGAAGCTTCTCTAAAATTCTTTTTCCCGGTTTAAGGCTTGGCTGGATTGTGGCCGATACGGCTTTAATAGATTACCTGGAGAGTGTGAAGAGAAGCAGAAATATTCATACCTCTCACCACCTTTCTCGTAAGATAAAAATATTATATATTGCAGGTTTATTATTGTCAAATTATTCATGAAAAATTGAGTAACCTTACAAAGCCAGTTAAAGCTCAGCTTGCTGTAATCAATTAAAGCTCTGTTTATTCAGTAGAAGCAACTGGGAACCACAGACAATTCTAGTAATACCTATCACATACAGAATGAAATAGGAATTGATAAATGATTAGGGGTTACAAATTATCACTTAAAAAAAATACGAGGAGAATGAATGCTCATTCCCCATTATGGTTGTTTAATAATGCCATTCGTGCATTTCTTCCGAGGACAGGTAGCATAAATTCATAAAACCCAAACTGCTTGAGCTTTTGAGTAAGCTCTATAGGATATGCTTCCAGGTTGGACGAAAGCAGAGTCTGTGTTTCGCTTTCGTTTAAATCCAGCGTATGTCTTGATTTTGCCAAAATCGGTTTGTTATGCGGACATATTTCCTGACAGCGAAGACATCCGATCAATGTATGATGTGAGCTTTGAGGTATCCAATCCGGGAATGACTGCTTGTTTTCGTTATGTAAGGTCAGGCACTTTTCTGCGTTAATAACCGGATACTGATCGATAGCTCCGGTGGGACAGTTTTGTTTACATAATTCGCAGGATTCGCAGCTATCTAAGAAGGCAATCGGGTATGAGGTATCCTCACAGGGAATATTTGTGTAATAGGCGCGCAGATTAAAAAAGCTGCCAAATTCATTAGTGTAACAAATATTATTGCGCCCATATTTCCCGAGACCGCTGTAAACAGCTAAAAGCTTTTGAGATATACCCTTCGCATGAGCAGTTTGATAACCCTGCACTGCGGATTTTAGTACATCGTTCAGTTTTTGGCTTTGCTCAGCATCGTCAAGATATGTTGGCGGTATTGGAATTGTAGTTTGTTTGCCATTTTCATTCAAAACTACTTGTGACGGTTCGCTGGGATAGGTGACAATCAAAAATGACAGCGGCTCAAACGAAATATCTGGTGGTTGGTGATTGTGAAAACGTTTCATGACATTTTCAATAAATGCGGTGCTGGTTCTTCTGGTAGGAAGATCGTCATATATTTCGGTTATTTGTGTAATGAAATGATAAGGCAAAAATGCAGCAGGAAACCCTGAAGACTTAAGTTGATTCAAAATGTCTGTACTGATAATGTTTTTCTGATTCATAAGAATTTACCTCACTATCTCGAAGTTAAGTTTCGCAAGCTTTTTCCTAATTTTAACTTTATCATACTATAATGAAAAGAGGAAGCAGAAATTCATCTAAGTTATGTGATTGATTGCGTAATTGTTACTGTTGCTGTAATTTACCAACTTTATTGAAAAAAGTACTTGCAATAAACAGAAGTAACAGATTATAATATAACAAATGATATCCATAGGAAATTTTGGTTTTAATCACCTTAGTTAACAGCACTGTTCACAATAAGATTATAGCAACTGTTTTTAAATATTTTGTGAGGTGGTTAAAATGAAGAAAAAATCGAAAAAAATCATATCTTTATTATTAGTAGCGTGTATGTTTTTGATATCAATCCAGGCATACGCAAGTGACTTGTCTGAGCAAAATACAGATATCAATAATATTAATGATGGCTCAAACACTTCAATTCGGCCAGAAAATTATATTGAAAGAGTTGATGAAGGAAACTTATATATTCAAACAACTCTTCGGGCTGGAAATGCTAGCGATGTCCTTCTAATTCAATCAAAATATCCTTGGAATTCGTCTGCAGATGAATTTGTGTTAAATCAACTTAACATCCAATACAAAAAAGAAACAGTGGATTCGGCTGTTTCTGAAGATTTTAGTAACTACAAACTCATTATTGTTGCTAATGATCAGACAGATGATTTTTACCGTACTTTATCTACTATAAGAACAAAGTTGGAATTGTTTGTTATGAATGGAGGCACCCTTTTATATGGTATATGCGATGCAGGATGGGGTGCAGGGTATAGTGATTTATTGATTCCTGGTGACATAGAGCTTGGTCCCGTTACTTATAAATATAACAATTACATAATAGATGAATCGCATCCAATAGTGACAGGAATATTATCTGATAATATCGCTTTAAAAAACAGTGATTTATATAATAATTATGCCAGCCATAGATACTTTAAGGTAAGTTCATTACCTTATGATACCAACATTATTTTAAATGCTGGTGCAGAAGATATGCCAACGCTAGTTGAGTACCCGATAGGAAACGGTATTGTAATTGCATCTGCATTAACGTGGGAACATAGCTATGATAATGGCGGTTTTGGAAGAAAGGCTTTAGATGATTTGATCCTATATGCATATGGTGTATCAGTTATTGTTGATGCTGGTAATAATAAGAACCTTGGTTATTATGATTTAGTTAATGGTCTAACCTGTCTTGCTGGTGATCCTATCAATGTAGCGAATGGTAATTTCATTACTAATGCCTTAGATCTAAAAATTGAAGGTGAAAACACCATAAATTTTATTAGATATTACAATGCGATGGATAGTTACGATGGAGTCATGGGAAAAAACTGGAGGCATAATTTTGAGATTAGCTTGAAGGTTATAAGTGATAGAAGGGTTAGGCTTGCCCATGGAGACGGACATACTGAAGATTTTATATTTGGTGATGACGGTTTATGGTATTCTACACCGGGCACTTACTCTAAAATTATAAGTAATTTTGATGGCACTTACACAATAGTATTAAGAGACGGGACTGAATATTTATTTAATGCGGATGGATTACTTACATCGATTAAAGAACCATATGTTGATGAAATCATTCTTTTTTACGATGAAGGTAATCAATTAATTAAGGTATCACAGAATGACTGCTATTTTAATTTTGCATATGAAAACAGCAAGCTGAAAGATATCTCCGACCATTCCGGGAGAAATGTACAGTTCAACTATGCAAATGGTTTTTTATGTGAGATTAATAATGTTGATGGTTTTAAAAGTGGTTATGATTATGATTCAAATGGTAGAATAGTTAAAATCTATGACGATAAGAATCAAGTTATTATCTATAATATCTATGATGATAAAGGCCGAGTTATTGAACAAAAAATGCCATATGAAAGCAGATGCACATTTAGCTATGATGATCAATTAAATACAACTACATACACCGATAAAAATGGGGTAGTAACAGTATATCATAAAGATGAGTTTAATCGAGTTTATAGAGAAAGTTACAATAACGGGGATATAATATATGATTTTGATTCAAATAGTTTGATTAAATCAGTTACAGATAAAAATGGAAATACCACTTATTATGAGTATGATGAACGCGGGAACGTATTATCAGAGACTGATGCTTTAGGGTATGTATCCAAATATACTTATGATTTAAACAATAATATAACGTCTTACACAACTCCTGGAAACGAGACGTATTTCTACACTTATGACCAAAACAAAAACTTAGTTTCTGAGACAGATCCTATAGGTCGAACCATAGAATTTGTTTACGACGAAGCAAAACATCCGGTTGAGTTAAAAATGGCAAATGGGAAAAGCATACTCTCAGAATATGATGTATATGGTAATGTTACTTCAATAACCGATGGCGATGGATATAGAACAGAATATAAATATGATTTGCTTAATCGTTTAGTAAACGAAAAAAAGCCTGATGGCAATACTATTGAGTATTCATATACTCCATCGGGAAAGACCTCTAATATAAAATATCAGGATGGAACAAGCATATATACGGAATATGACAAGTTAGGCAACAAAACCAAGGTCATTAATGAGAAAGGTGCTATACAATTATATAGTTATAATGATATTGGTAAGCTTTCAACTTTTACAGATGAAGCGGGTAATATTACAAGATTTGAATATGATAATATGTGGAATGTATCCAAGATTATTTACAATGATGGAAGTGAAAGAAGCTATTACTATGATTCATCTAATAACCTTACACAAATAACTGATGAAGAAGGATATACTACAAGTTATACATATGATCCCAATGGAAATATAATTAATGAAACAGACTATCAACAAAACCAGACATCATACTCTTATGATGCATTAAACAGGATAATATCGATTTCTGATGCAAGAGCAAATAATACAAAATATGAATATACCCAAACTGGAAATCTCTCCAAAGTAATTGACCCTCTTGGCGGTGAAGATACATATGTATATGATGAAGCTAGTCAATTGATATCTTGGACAAATGCCTTGGGAGAAAAAGAGGAGTATTTTTATGACGAAGTTGGTAATGTTAAGAGTGTTAAGGATAAGAATGGTAATATAACCCAATATGAATATAACGCATGTGGTAACATCACTCAGGTGACATTACCTGATAATTCTGTCGTAAAAGCAACCTATAATGGTAATGGCAACATTGAATCATACACTGACGCCAATGGCTCAACTACAAAGTATTACTATGATAATAGGGGCAGGCTGAATAAAATTGTCAATCCATTAGGCAAAACAAAATTATTGTCATATAACTCAACAGGTAAAATAACAGAATTTGCGGATGAGAACGGTAACATTACTAAATATACATATGATGCCTTAGATCAGCTTACAGTAGTTACTGATGCATTAGGGAATAAGTCAGAGTATGTTTATGATATTAAAGGCAATGTAACAGAGATTCACCAATATCAGACCGTGTCTGATAATACAATAAGTAAAATGAAGAAAGGCAAGGGTACTTCATATAATAATTCTGTCACAGAATTAGTTACATATTACACATATAATAAAAAAGGTCTATTGACTCAAGAAGTAAGCCCATCTGAAAAAATTAAAACCTATGAATATGATGGCAACGGTAATTTGATTCGTAAAGTTGATGAAGATATGAATACTGTATTGTATGAATATGATGCTTTAAATAATTTAAATAAAATTACTTATAGTGAGAATAAGATAGTTGACTATTCGTATAATGAGCTAAATAAAGTTGTTTCAATGACGGATTGGAATGGTGCCACAAATTATGAGTTGGATGCATTGGGAAGGATAACAAAGGTAACAGATTATGAAAACAGAGTTACCCAGTATCAGTGGAACAGTAATGATAAAAAGGCAGGTATAGTCTATCCCGATGGCAGCAGTGTTACATATAACTATAACACCAGGGATCAGCTGGAGACAGTTGTTGAAGCAGATAACCTTAAAACCATATATGAATATGATAGAAATGGTAACAATATTAGTACTTTATATCCCAATGGTGCCAAGACTATTCAGGTTTATGATGCGTTATCAAGACTGACAAAGAAAACAGATTATGACAGCACAAAAAGAATAATTAGTAATTATGTCTATACATATGATAATGTTGGTAACAAGATATCTGTAGATAGGGATAAAAAGTTAGGTCTAATTGAAAAGTTAGCAGATGAGTCTAATGGCAAGACTCTATATACCTATGATGCTCTTAATAGGCTAGCAAGTCAGCAGAATTCCTTAGGTAAAAAGGAGAAATACTTTTATGATACTTTAGGAAATCGTATAAGAAAAGAAATCTGGACTAATTCTGGTTTATTTGTGACGGTGGCAGATTATAAATATAATGTTGAAAATCAGTTGACACAGGTTTCCGGAATTATGGAGACGGTCTTAGGAACATTAGCAAACAGTCCAATAGATTTTAGCTATGACGACAGAGGAAATTTAACCGGTATTACAAAGAACAAGAAATCACTTTCATCATATATGTTTGATGAAACCAACCATATGACACAATCAATTAACCAGTTAGGACTGATAACAAGTTATACTTATGATGGGAATGGTTCAAGAATAAAAACCAATACTCGTCTGCCCGATAACATCGAACAATTATCTTCTTACACTAGATGTGAACTTGATGATCAATTTACCAGATTATGCAATGGAATAATAAACGATATTAATAAAGGTATTGAGTATAATTATATTAATGACATTACATCCGAGTATAATAACGTATTACTTGTGTATGGGGTTAATAATAGTACAAGTCGATACACATACGGACTTGATGTTATAAGTATTCTTTATTCAAAACAGTCATATGCATCATGGGATAATGCAATAGGAGAATCGTTCAGCGGCAGTTGTTCAGATAAATCATACTACTTGCTGGATGAACAGGGTACTGTAGTTAAACTGTTAAATAAGCAGGGAAGAGTACAATCAAATTACGGCTTTGATGAATATGGTGTTCCAAACTTATCATCATATACTAACAATGTTTTGGGTAATATTTATGGCTATGCAGGTTATCAATATGACTTAGCTTCAGGTTTATACTATGTTCAGTCAAGATATTATTTAACAGAAACAGGAACGTTTATAAGTAAGGATATATATAAAGGTGAAATAATAGACCCCCTGAGTCTTAATCGTTATTTATATTGCAGAGCTAATCCTTTAGTATATACTGACCCTGGTGGCTTCTATACCTTTGCTGAGGGGAAGGCAGCTCATACTGCATTGCAGATGTATTTTATGGCTCTATATTCAGGCGGTAAAAGTAATTTCATCCCGGTTGCAGAGTTGTATGTACGTGGAGGAATTGCACACAATAAATCCGGCACAGGCAGAGCAGATATGGTTTTGATAGGGCAAAAAACTGTTGAAGTATATGAAATAAAGTCTTATGCTCAAAGGGAAGTTGGAATGGCTCAACTAGCGTCCTATGTAACTGGTCTAGGACCTCAATTTCCTGGCAAGGTAGTTAATCAAGGCTATACTTTTAATCCTTCAGGGTTAGTATTACCATACCCGGGTGATATAAATAGAATTATAACATACTACACCTATCCATCAGATCCAGGAATGATTTATTACAACATTCTTTTCCCGCGCCCTAAACCCCAAAAGGTACCTTCAGTGAGTCCTGCTGAAGAAAGAAACCGTTCTAGCGAAGTCGTTGGAGATATCTGCACTGGTGTTGCCGTTGTAGGAGGAACAGTAGCTGCTGGGTATTTAATTTACAGGGTGGCAAGGATGATTCCTTCATTATTTCCACCGCTCTGGTGGACTATTCCTGCAAATGCAGTTATTCCATGAGTTGAATCATTTGTTTAATTCTAACTATAATAACAGAGCAAAAGTTTTCGGAGGGATATATGATTAAAAAAGCAGTGATTATTAAAAAAATATTAGGTGAGCCATTAAAGGAACATGGCTTTGAGTATGCAGGCAGCGAAAACGGAAGATGGAATTTTGCAAGAACTGTAAACAATATTGAGCATTATTTTGTGATATGCCAGAGTAATTTTTGTAAAGGAATCCGCTTGGAACTATATACTTCGTTAAGGCGAATGTGGACAACACAACGTATGTTTTGCCCCTATTGGATGGATAAATACGGACCTATTGATTTTCTTGAGTTTGAAGACGAGGATTCTTTTAAAGTTATATTGAAGGAATATGCTGATATCGCAATAAAGTATGGTTTGGAAGAGCTTGAAAGGCAAAGTATTCCTACCAGGGAAGATTTAAGACAACCCACTGTAGATATGCAAAGAGACCTATACGAAAATCAAAAAAAATATTACAGAGAGTTTGTTGATGCTCATGGTTTAATTTCTTATGAATCAGGACAGAGCTTGGATAAAATAATTGAGTTGTTAAAGGAAAAAGCGGATAAGGATTACGATGACGATATGAAAGCTGAACTTATCCGAATTGCTGCTTATTACATTGAGATATTAATACCTCTTTATACAGCTGAATTGGCGTTTGAGGATGATTTCTGTATTATGAAGGTAAAAAAAGGAAGGCGGGTCGCTAGAAGTTTACCTTTAAATGAGATACATAACGCATGGAATAGGATCGATGATAATCCTGAACTTTTAAATAAAATATTTGAGCTTGATAAAAGAAAGTTTGAATATATATTGAATTATAAGTAAAAAAGAAACCGGCCACGTTTAAATAAGGAAAGCTGGACGTTGTACGTTTACCTTTAAATCAGATACATAACGCATGGAATAGGATCGATGATAGTCCTGAACTTTTAAATAAAATGTTTGAGCTTGATAAAAAAATTTGAATATATATTGAATTATAAGTAAAAGGATTTCGCCTTGGCGTCAAAATGAAAAACAAGTGGAAATACGTTAATACGCTGATGAACAATATAGCATATGTTTGCAGCTTTGCTTTGGTATGATATTATATATCTAAAGTGGCTTCGCCATAACCATATAGCGGAACCTTACAGCTGCAAAACATCAAATTCTTGTTTATACATGATGTTTTGCGCAATAAGGTACTAAAATAATCATTAATAAAAGCAAGGTGCCATATGGACAAAATCACAAAATTACTTAATCTATTCGTAAATCAAATAAAAGAAAAGCAGAGAAATCGGTTTAGTATTGAGGATGCTGAGAAGTTTATTATTGAAAAAGTTGGAGGGCAAAGCTCATATATTAGAATCGGCGGTTATCCCTGTTTTTACAATGCCATGAAATTGTTGGAAGAAAGTGGAGTGATTGCACCCATTCTGTCTTCAAATTTTAATGGTATCAATCCTGCCCTGCAATCCCGCTGGAGATTAGCGAGTGAATCTCAAAATCAGCAATTGGATACTGCGTTTATGATGCGGCTTTCCGACAGGTTGGATATGTCGGGATATATCAGAAATCCCAAGTGGCATACATCAAAAGAGAAGCAATATATTTTAAGCATTTATGAATTTTTAAAAAACGTGGAAAAACGAGAATATGCAAGCTGCGAGGAAAGGTGCCTTGAGCTTTTTGGTAACGAGAAGTTTATGCAGTCCGAAGACAAAAAGGTTATAAGTCGACTGAATTTAACCTATGAGCAATTGAAGATGATAAAGTATGGGCATATGTTTACATATTGGATAAGTAAAAGAGAAAAAACCCGGAATGTTCTTATCCTGGAAAACCATTCAACCTTTTTTTCTATAAAACGTTGGGTAGAAAAAGGAGGGATGGTTTTTGGAATAGAGCCCGATTTGATTATTTTTGGGGATGGAAAACATATCATAAAAAGCCTTTCTTTTTTAGATGAAATTGCGGTGGCTAAAGATTGTGTGATAAAATATTTTGGAGATATAGATCCGGAGGGATGGCTCATTTATACATCTTTAAAGAAAAGCTATTCTGAGTTGGATATAAGTCTGTTTTTCCCTGCTTATCAGTTCTTGCTTGATACAGGAAAAAGCTATGACATAGGGGATAGCCTACAAAATATGAACCCGAAGGTATTGGAAAACATTATAAAAGAGTTTACGCAATTAAGACCTGAATATGTCGAAAAAATTGAGGGCTTATGGAACGATAGAAAAAGAATTCCGCAAGAGTTTTTAACATTTGAAGTACTGAAAGACTTGGTGAATAATGGAACAAGCGAATAAAGGCTTTTTTGAAAGAATGAAAAAAATTCAAGCCATCCGAATGCTCGGAACCGGACTGGATGCAGGTGAAATGCAGGAGACTGTGCACGAAATATGTTTTCTTTTGCTATTAAAGATTTTCCGTCGTGAAATAACCGAAAACCCTGACAGAACCAGAGCAGATCTGGTGTTTTTAGCAATGGAAGCAATGCGTGAACTAAATCTGAAACCTGATAGAATAGTAGCGGAGAGAATCACAAACGGTGTTTTATGGTATAGAGAACCATCAAAGCAGGAACCCTTTCGAACAAACATTTTTAACGAAGAAACAGGGGAACATGAGGAGTTTAAGTTCAAATACCTTAAAGAGGATCGTGAGCTTTCGCAGTGGGATAAGGGTGGTTCCACCGTATATATGCTTACCGAAATTGCACAGGAAATTATATTTATAACCCGTGAGATATTAGAGGAATTTGGTTTCGATATAGAGCAGTTTTACACTCTTCAACTTATTAAATCCGGAAACTTTCATAAAGCTGAAAGCAGTGTTGATAACCTAATCGCCAGAGTCAGAACTTTAATACGCAGGGAGCGGGATTACAGAGATGATGTGATTCGAAATCCACAGGTTATATTTTTTGACAAGCGAAAAAACCGCAAAAAAAGCGAAGAGGAAATAAAGATACAGTTTGAAGAAGAGCAAAAGGTGTTTCAGGATATGTTTTCATGGAAGAAAAGAGTGGAGACATTTCCCGAAGAACAGCGTTTGGAAGCGGAATCGGTGTTTGAAAACTTAGAGCGTGCACGCATGCTGCATAACGAGCTTGCAAAGCTTGTTGTTGAGAATATGGCATTGGAATTAAAAGTCCGGGTTGAGTACCCCGAAAGCTTTTGGCGGACAAGCACTCTTTCATTTAAAAAGGATATCTGGCAAAACACCGTCATTAAATATGGATTAGATAGTTTTGATATGCTGGAGAATTTGCTGAATCCGCTTTTTTCTTCTGATGTGGAATTTATTTATCCACTGGATTGGGCATGGGAGGAACAGATTGTCAAAGGAGATAACAGCATTACAACAGAAGAAGAGAGTTCGGAAGCTGAAGAGGATTTAAGCTGGGAAGAGAAGGGTGTTGACTGGGAGCAGCTTGCCAGCTTATACGCACCGATCTTTCAAACACTACTTGAAGACGGTAAATTCCATTTTTCATCATTAAATCTCTTAGTCCAGGAAAAAAGGCAAGTATGGATGGAGCAAAAAGAAAACATTGATATGCTCATGATGCTTGCTATTACCAATGTAACATTAACCACTGCATACAACATGGCGGAAAATGTGGATGAGCGCTTGGAGCTTTTTAGAAGGCTTTGTGAAAAAAACTCCGAGCTGAAAAAACTTGAAGGGAAAATTGTTACTTCATATATAGAAACCCATGAAGAATGGATAATATGGGATGAAGTTACTATATCACCTTATGTAATATGTGTTGATTATTTAAGGTGAACATTTTCCTAATGCTGTGTCTTCGCAAAAACACCTACCCCATCTGTTAAATCATGGGGTCGATCACAAGGGTGCGTTTCAGTTTAGGTACGTTCCAGTTTAGGTGTGTTCAAGTGTGTACACACCTGTGGTACGCACCTGAATTGCTGGATTATGCGAGCATAATCCTTTATTGCTCATCACAGCATAAGGAAAATTTAGTTCAACTTATATAGCACGCTGAAGTTAATAATCAACTGGCTAATTACCATCACCAATTGTTCTATTACAGTTGAAATTGCAAGATTTAAATTGTTTACTTTCATAAAACAACTAAAAGTGTGTTCCTTAACTGTGTTTCCGAAATTGCGTTTCTGTAATAGTGTTTCCGAAATTGCGTTTCTGTAACTTTGTCTTTGCAATAGAACCATATTTCAACCACAGTTCATTTTTAGCCTTTCTCAACGATGCTAACAAATTTACCGGCGACAGACGATAGAGGTACACTCTTTAAAAAACAGAAACCTATTGCTCTTTCCGGTATTTCTTCCTTCAATTTGAGCTTATAAAGAAGCCCATTTTTTAGGTACTCCTGAGAGAATTCTTCTATGACACATGCAATTCCAAAATTAAACCTAGAAAACTCAAGCAATAATTCATGAGAGCCTAATTCAATCTCGGGCTGCAGCTTTATACCTTTCAGCGCAAAAAACTTCTCAACATATTGTCTTGAGTTTGATTTACGCTCTAAAAAAATTGACGGTTGTTTTGAAATCATTTCAAGGCTAATTGGTGACAGTGTAAGCTGTTTATATTTTTCACCACAAACAAAAATATCATGTATTGCTATACACTTTTTAACATCTAATGCTGAATCTTTAACCGGTAAATTGCATAAGGCTATATCTATTTCGCCGGATTTAAGTATATTACAAAGCTCCATTGTCGTTCTATTAATAATTTTCAGCTTTATATTAGGAAAACGATTATGGAAAACTTCAAGATAAGGTAATAAATAATGACGGGAAATAGTATCACCAACACCAATTTTCAATTCACCTGTCATCAAATCTCTGGATTCCGAAAGCTTTTTCTCCCCTGCGTCAATGAGATTTACCGCAGAACTGGCATATTCATAAAGCAGTTGGCCGTCGGTAGTTAGGTTCACACCCTTTGACGTTCTGGTAAACAAACGTGTTCCCAGCTCCTGCTCAAGATTCATAATAGTTTGACTCACTGCGGGCTGAGTCATATACAGAAATTTTGCAGCTCCTGAAAAGCTTTGGTGCTTTGCGACTTCACAGAAAACCCGATATGAATCCAGTTTGACCGCCATATAAGTTCTCCTTATATCAAATATTCTATATATTTATTTTACTTATATCACTATTCTCTGTATAATACAAGAGGAAAGTGAAAAAGTATATATTCGGAAGGGGATTTAATATGGAACGATTGGTTGGTACGGTTGTCAGAGGATTACGCGCCCCTATCTTTAAAGAGGGTGACAACCTTGCACAAATTGTCACTGATATGGTTATAGAGGCTGCTTCAAAAGAAGGTTATAATATACTTGACAAGGATATCGTCGCAATTACCGAGTCTGTTGTTGCCCGCACCCAAGGTAATTATGCAAGCATTGACGCTATTGCAACGGACATTACAAACAAATTTGGGAAAAGTACAGTTGGTGTTATTTTTCCAATATTAAGCCGCAACCGTTTTGCTGTCTGCCTTCGTGGGATTGCAAAGGGTGCTAAAAAAATAGTCTTAATGCTGAGCTATCCTTCTGATGAGGTTGGTAACCATATTGTTGGCATTGATCTTTTAGACGAAAAAAATGTTAATCCTTGGTCTGACACTCTTACTGAAAAACAATTTAGGGATTTGTTTGGCTATATAAAGCATCCTTTTACCGGTATTGATTATATAGAATATTATAAATCTCTAGTAGAAGGTTATGGAACTGAATGTGAGATAATTTTCTCCAATAACCCGAAAACCATTCTAAACTATACTAAAAACATCTTAGCCTGTGATATCCATACAAGAAAAAGGACTAAAAGAATTCTGAAAGAAAACGGTGGCGAAATTGTTTACGGGCTTGATGATATTTTGACGGTTTCTGTTGGAGGCAGTGGATACAATGAATCATATGGCCTTTTAGGTTCAAATAAATCAACTGAAGATATGGTTAAGCTATTCCCAAGGAATTGCTATCCTTTGGTTGAAAGCATTCAGGTAAAAATTAAGGAAAGGACCGGGAAAACTGTTGAGGTTATGATATATGGTGATGGAGCTTTCAAGGATCCCATAGGCAAAATATGGGAGCTTGCTGATCCTGTTGTGTCACCCGGTTATACAAAAGGTCTTGAAGGCACGCCTAATGAAGTAAAGCTTAAGTATCTTGCAGATAATAACTTTGCAGACCTTAAAGGGGATGAGCTTAAAAAGGCGGTGTTTTCATATATAAAGAATAAGGATGAAAATTTGGTAGGTTCAATGGAAGCCCAGGGAACAACTCCCCGTAGACTTACTGACTTAATCGGATCCCTCAGCGACTTAACCTCTGGAAGTGGTGATAAGGGCACCCCAATTGTTTATATCCAGGGTTATTTTGATAATTATACCAAGTGATACTTTTACAAAGGCGTAGTTTCCGTTATTACACTGCTATGTCTCATATTTTATAGGGTATGAACAGTAATAACTATCCTGAGCACAGTTTTCTGTGCATCCAATGCTCTAAAGTCATCAGAACAGGTTTTTCAACAAAATAAAATATAGTTTTGGAAGCATCTCTTTCAGGTAATGCGAAATCATCTGAAAGCAGATGCTTCTTTTTGCTTTCGAAGGCTTATGTAATTTAGATACTCAACTTTCCACAGTATTTTAGGGCTATCCTTCTTGGGGGTGCGTTCCAGTTTAGGTGCGTTCCAGTTTAGGTGTGTTCCAGTTTAGGTGCGTTCCAGTGGGTACGCACCTGTGGTACGCACCTGTAATGGGTGCTTGCATGCATAGCAGGCTACCGACGGCGGTGTGATATCACACCTTAACATGTCGGCACCAGCAAATCAGAATACTACTCGCAAGCTGAAGTGAGAAAGCTGAGCTAGATATCTTTAATTTCATTAAAAAATCACTTTGTGACTTTCTGAGTGATATTCATCTTACTTATTTATCTGAATAAGTTGGGATAATTCTTATCAGTAAAGATAAAAATATCTTACGAGGAGTGAGTATAATGAACAAGAATAAATTTAAAAACTTTATAAATCCACCCCATTCATATTGGATTTCATCAACCGATGCAAGAGATTATCCGCAATTAACAGAAGACATTAATACTGAGGTGGCTATAATAGGCGGAGGAATGACAGGTATATTATGCGCACATGCACTGCAAAAAAAAGGCATCAAAAGCATAATACTGGAAGCAGGCAAAATAGTGGCTGGCACCACTGCACATACAACAGCAAAAATCACATCGCAGCACGGATTAATTTATAACAAAATAAAAAACCAAAGAGGTTTTGAGCTCGCAAAGCAATACGCTGATGCTAATGAGTCATCAATTGGGGAAATAAAAAAAATTGCTGAGGAAAACCATATCGAATGTGATTATATAGAACAATCAGCCTTTATTTATACCCAAAGTGATGAAAAGATGCAAAAAATTCAAGATGAGCTAAAAACAGTTGAAGAGATTGGCATAAAGGCTTCATATATTGACGAAATTCCTTTCCCCATATCTATTAAGGGAGGAATACGTTTTGACTCTCAAGCTCAGTTTCATCCAAGGAAATTCTTACTTCCATTGGCTGAAAAAATAAGCGATTCGGATGTCCACATATATGAGCGCACTCGTGCAGTTGATCTGGAAGAAGGTAGTGAGTATATTATAACAACGGATCAAGGGAAAAAAATAACCTCAAAAAAAGTTATAATATCTTCCCATTACCCTTTTTATAATAAGTCGGGTATGTATTTTTCAAGAATATACACTGAACGGGCGTATATTGTTGCGATTAAAGCAAAGGAAAAGTATCCGGGAGGAATGTATATAAATGCAGAGGATCCTTCACGCTCTCTTAGAAGTCAAATGTCCGACGAAAACGAGCTTATTTTTGTAGTCGGTGAAAATCACAAAACCGGTCAGGGAGATGATATGGTCAAGCATTATCATGCTCTTATTGATTTTGCTGACGGCATATTTACAATTGAAGATATCCCTTACCGCTGGTCTACACAGGACTGTATGACTTTAGATCAGGTACCTTATGTAGGCAGGTATAAATCTGATACTCCCAATTTATACATCGCCACCGGTTTTGAAAAATGGGGAATGACAAATAGTATGGCAGCTGCGACAATATTAAGCGATATGATCCTTGAAATCGAAAACCCGTGGCAGGAGGTCTATAACCCTTCCAGACAAAATATATTAGGTGCTGCTAAAACCTTTATTGTTGAAAATGCAGATTTAGCAAAGCATCTTATTAAAGGCAAAATATCTCCTCTTCCTGAAAACATTGAATTAAAACCCGGTGAGGGCAAGGTCTTTGAATCGAATGAAGGACGCACCGGCGCCTTCCGGGATGATAGTGGAAACCTTCATCTTGTAAATACCACCTGTACGCATATGGGTTGTGAATTAAACTGGAATTCTGCAGAAAGATCCTGGGATTGCCCCTGTCATGGCTCCAGATTTACATGCTCGGGAAGTATTATTGAAGGTCCTGCAGTTCAGCCGCTAACAGCAGACAATAATGTTAATACTGTTGAAAAAATTATAAAGGAAGATTTTTAATTGACTCGTAAGAGAAAATTTTAAAGCCTACCAAACAAGAGCACACTCTGCACCACCGGATGTTTACCCTAGGGAGTGCGCTCTTGTTTTTGTGTAACATTCTTTTTTGTGCTTATATAACGAGGCTTAGATGTCCCCCACCTCTATAGGTACATATTTCTCACAACAGGCGGTGAGTCAAAACATTACGGGTCGCTCAATCGGAGCGTTCCAGTAACTGGGGTTACCCTTCTTGGGGGAGCGTTCCGGTTGCTTCTTCTATCTCGTTATTTTGAACTCGGAATAAAAGGTATAATGTTCTTTGCAAATTCCGACATACTCATTGTCTGGAGCCAAACCTTTCCAGGACCGGTTAGTGTGGTAAGGAACAGACCTTCGCCGCCGAATAGGATATTTTTGAAGCCCTTTACCATTTCAGCTTGATATTGAACGGTTTCTTCGAAAGCGGCTACATTACCCGTATCCACTTTTACCGTTTCTCCCGGAGCTAGAACCCTTTCCACTATGCTTCCGTCGACCTCAAGAAATGTCAGACCTGCACCTGAAAGCCTTTGAAGAATAAAACCTTCGCCACCAAAGAAACCCGCTTTCAGACCTCTAGCGACATAAGTTCCTAAAGTAACACTGGGCTGAGCACAGAGAAAAGCTCTTTTTTGCGCAATAATAGGGCATTTTCCGACATCAACAGATACAATATGCCCGGGAAAAGCGCTGGCAATAACAATTTCCTGATCCGGGATATGGGCGGTGTAAGTTGCCATAAATAGTGATTCTCCTGAAAGCATCCTCCCGAGACCTTTCATTAAGCCTCCGGTCATATTTGTTTCCATAACAATCCCACTATCCATCCAAGTCATACCTCCGGATTGAGTATAAATACTTTCTCCGGCACCTAATCGAATGGATACTGCCGGTAGGCTGTCTCCAAAAATTTCGTATTTTAATGGAGGTGGTGGTACAAAGCTTGCCGATGCTGCCTGCGTTACTTTGTTACCTCCACTCTGAACGCTGCCACCGGTAACTGTTGCTCCACAAGAAGTGCAGAACCTGGTTCCTTCGTTGAGCTGCTTACCGCAACTTTGACAAAACATACTATTCATCCCCTTTTTTATTATTTCGCTTGCTTTCCAGAAAGTCTAAAAACGACTTTCCCCTGCAGATATAATACCACATTCTTCATGGATTTTACATATTTTTGCCCCATTTCAAAAAATCATTTCCTCTTGTAATGCATATGTTTTAGTGCTACTATTAATGATGTTTGGGCTTAATTTCTAAGCATATTTTATTATAGTGAGGTGTTTTTATGAACGTAACCGCATTCGAAATTCTTTCAATTGCCGTTGCACTTGTCTCATTTATATTCGCAGCATGGCTATATAAATGGGTACTTAAGCAACCCTCCTCTAACAAAAGAATTGCGGAGGTAGGTCAGCTAATTCGGCAGGGAGCCGCAATATTCCTTAAAAAGGAATATACCGTTCTTGCTAAATTTTCCGGAGTCGTAGCAATTCTTATTCTAATTTTTCTTCCCGGTCCAATATGGTCTGGTGATGTAATGAAAAACATAACCATGGCAATTGCATACATTGCCGGTACTGTTTTTTCGGCTATTGCCGGAAAAATTGGAATTCAAGTAGCAACAATTTCAAACGTCAAAGCTGCTGAAGCAGCAAAAAACGGTATCAAGCCATCATTTATGGCTGGCTTCCGTGGCGGTGCCGTAATGGGAATGGCAGTTGTTGGTTCCAGTCTTTTAGGTGTTGCCGCTGTATTACTTATTACTCACAACACAACAGCACTACTCGGGTTTAGCTTTGGTGCAAGTTCACTGGCACTGTTTGCAAAAGCCGGTGGTGGTATTTTTACAAAAACAGCCGACATAAGCGCTGATTTGGTTGGTAAGGTTGAGCTCGGTATCCCGGAAGATGATCCCAGAAACCCTGCTGTTATCGCTGATAACGTTGGAGATAATGTTGGTGACGTAGCCGGTATGGGTGCTGACCTCTTTGACTCAAATGTGGCGTCGATGGCCGCAGCCCTTGTTATGGCTGTTGCACTTGATAAAACAACAAACACTACTCTAAATGCAAGCATGGTTTTCTGCTATGCAGCATTAGGTCTTTTAGCTTCTATTATAGGTGTCGGTATGGCACGTATCGGAAAAAATGGTGACCCAACCAAGGCATTAAATAACAGCACCTATTTCACAACCGGTATCTATGTTGTTTTAACTACCATAGCCACATACGTTTTCAACTTCAGCTGGCGTATCTGGGGCGCATGCATCGTTGGTCTTATCGTTGGTGTTATAATCGGTATTGCAAGCGATTATTTTACAAACGATAATAAAAATCCTGTACGTTACGTTGCAAGAGCTTCAAAATCAGGACCTGCTTTTACAATCTTGTCAGGTATTTCATATGGTATGTTAAGTGTCCTGCCTGCAATGATTGGTATTGCATTCGCTTCTTTAGTTGCTTATAAGCTTTGTGAACCGCTCGGCGACGGGTATGCATTTTTCGGAATTTCCATGTCAGCAGTTGGAATGCTCTCTATTGTTGGTATGATTATTTCAAATGATGCTTATGGACCTATTGTTGACAATGCAAGAGGTCTTGCTGAGATGGGTAATCTTGGAGACGATGTCCTTGAAATTACAGACGAGCTTGACAGCGCAGGTAACACCGTAAAAGCTGTTACAAAAGGTTTTGCTATAGCCGCAGCAGGTCTAACGGTTATTGCCCTGTTGGGTGCTTTTATGAGTGAAGTTAACACCGCCGCGGATGCACTTGGTTTATCAGGTCTTGAAGGCTTTGATATTATTAATCCTCTTGTTTTCTTCGGACTTTTAATCGGAGCAGCTATTCCTGTTATATTCTCTGCAATGCTTATGCTTGGTGTTGACAGAAATGCTCAGAGAATGGTATCTGAAATTCACCGTCAATTTAAAGAAATTGTCGGACTAAAAGAAGGAAAACCGGGAGTCGTCCCTGAGTATGACAAATGCATTGATATTGCTACCACAGGAGCAATAAAAGAGCTTATACCCGCAGGCTTAATGGCCATAGTAGCAACTCTTGTAGTTGGATTTGTCGGAGGCGTTCAGGCAATTGGCGGCTTTTTGGCAGGTAATATTGTAAGCGGTCTTTTGTTTGCTCTATTTATGTCAAACTCCGGTGGTCTTTGGGATAACGCAAAGAAATATGTTGAATCAGGAAATGAAGGCGGAAAAGGCTCTGAAGCCCATAAATCCGCTGTTGTAGGCGACACTGTTGGTGATCCCTTTAAAGATACCGCAGGCCCGTCTATTAATACACAAATTACTGTTGTTTCACTAGTAGCTTCATTACTTTCAACATTGTTCCTTACAATGTCAATATTCTAAACAATGTAAATATTGTTAATATTCAAATCAGTGTAAATATTGACAATATTGTAAAAACAATCATCCAATGCCGTACCCTAAAAACAGGGTACGGCATTTTTTATACATGATATGGTATGACCCTGAAAGTCACTTCGTAACAGCAACCTCGTTTCACGACTGTCTGGGGAGCAATCATAATATGCATTGAAAATATTCAAGCGGAAATATATAATATGATTATCATCCGGAAAGTCACTTCGTAGCTTTCTGATGAAATTCAAAAATCCTACAGGGGGGCATCTTCAGATGATTCTTAAAGATTCTGCGAAAGAACCGCTTTATTCTTCGAAAACCCGTACAAGTACAACTGCTCTTTTTAATCGTCTGCTCGAAGCGCCTGATTTAGAGATGTTTATGAAAAACAACGCAGATGAAATGTATATGCAGCCATTTTGTGAATACATAACTCAATTGTGTAAAAAACAGGGAGAAATACCTGAACATATCATCAAGAGAGCAAACATTGAACGATCCTATGGACATCAGCTTTTCAAAGGAACAAGAAATCCGTCTCGTGATACGGTTCTGCAGCTTGCTTTCGGATTTGGAGCCGGTATTGACGAAGTTCGGGAGCTTCTGAAGCGTGCCGGAAAAAATGCGCTTTATCCCAAGGTAAAGCGGGATGCGGCATTAATTTATTGCTTTCGCGAGCATTTTTCAATATTAGAAGCACAACGTGTTTTGCATGAAATGAGACTGCCTTTGCTTGGCATGGGTGAAATGAAATGATGAATATAAAAGCTGCTGTTAGCGATATACTAAAGTCCTTTGATGATCTGTATCCTGCGGATTTTCTGAAAAAATACGATCAGATAGAACTCCTTGCTGAAAGCCACGGTACAGAAACATTTTTAGTCCAGCAGAAGGATAATGAGCAATTCTATGTGGCAAAATGCTACAATAAAGATCTATATTCTGCTGTACATGAGGGCAATATTCTAAAATCACTGAACCATAACGGATTACCCGCTTATGTAGACGAATTTCAAAACGATAATGTGGTTTGCATTGTACGTGAATATGTCGTAGGTAAACCGCTTGATCAATATATTATAGAAAACACTTTATCGTACAATGAGATTGCAGACATCTGCATTCAACTTTGTGATATCCTAATCTATCTGCACGGACAGGAACAGCCTGTTATTCACAGGGACATCAAACCGCAGAATATCATTGTAAAACCGGATGGGAAAATCAGCTTAATTGACTTTGACATAGCACGCATATACCATTCCGATACAAAGAGCGACACACAGTTCATCGGGACAAGAGAATATGCACCGCCGGAGCAGTATGGCTTTTCACAAACAGATGCCCGTACAGACATTTATTCCATGGGCGTCGTTTTAGGATGGCTTCTAACCTACGAGACAGATGTGAAAGGGTCTCACCGCAAAGCAATCCATAACAGGCTTGTAAGTATATATAAAAAATGCACAGCTTTTTCTCCGGAACACAGATTTGAGTCGGCAAAAAAACTAAAAGCTGCTGTTATCCGTTCCGATGGCAAACAAAAAGCAACTGTGCTTCGATCTATTGCACTTTTTCTGTTGTGCTTTTTATTCCTTTGTGCGGGTTTTGTTCTGGGACGCTTTACCGGCTTGCTGGAGGCGAATTCCAAACCGGATACCGGTATTGTATTCGAAGAGCAAATGATCGAACAGGCTGTCAGACTTCAGCTTGGCAAAACGGCAGACGAGCCTCTTAAGCAGGATGAATTATTATCGGTTTACAAGCTGTATATTTTCGGTGATTCTCTGGTAGCCAAAAGTGAAGAAGAACTACAAAATGAAGTAAGGGAGCTCTTTGACAACAACAATATGAAAGTAGGACCGATCAAAACACTTATCGATCTTTTAAAAACACCGAATCTGGAAGAAGTTTATATTTCGATGCAAAAGGTAACAGACATATCTCCGCTTGCTTCCCTGCAAAAGCTTGAAACCGTTTCTATCAAGAATAACCCGATTACGGATATTTCTCCACTGAGTGAACTGAAATTTTTGAAGCGGATCTCCCTGTTTGATACTCGTGTCACTGATTTATCTCCCCTTTTTAACTGCCCGATGCTCTTTGAATTGGATGCCGGTAAGCTGCCAATCCGTTCTCTCGAAGCATTTCATGGTTTAAAGGGTCTGCAGAACCTTAGCCTGTACGAAACTACCATTGACACACTAACCGGGATGAATAAGCTGACACAGCTTAAATTTTTTGAGGTGTCAGGCGTCATTGATGGTGATCTGACGCCGATGCTCTCACTTACTCACCTTAAGAATGTGGTTCTGGGGGAGGATATGCGGCAAGCGGTTAAAACTATCGAAAGAGAAGCGAATTTTTCGATATCCTATCGGTAAACTTAATGCTTCTATATTAATACAAACGCTCATTGAATCGAAGAAACATACTGGATGTGGGCTGGCAGCTCACCTTTTTTGGTTTTGTATTTTGTACAATAAATATGTTAATTAGCAGATTGACAGATTAATGAAAAAGGAGAACGACTATGAAGAAGAAACATGTAAAATGCATATTTTCCCTCACTCTGGCTCTTACTCTATTTCTTATGCTTATCTTGTCTGCTTACACAGCTGACATCAATGAGGCGGAAACAAAAGCCGCAGCACTGAAAAAGCTTGGATTGTTCAAAGGGGTGTCCGAAACTGATTTCGACCTTGATAGAGCCCCTACCCGCGTTGAGGCGATGGTGATGCTGATTCGCATACTGGGCAAGGAAGCGGAAGTGCTGAAGATGGGCGGAACGCATCCATTCACTGACGTACCAGATTGGGCGGATAAGTACATAGGATATGCTTACGAAAAGGGGTTGACAAAAGGCGTATCCGCCACAAGCTTCGGTACGGGCAACGCAGATTCGGATATGTATCTGACCTTCATGCTCAGGGCACTTGGTTACAGTGATGCAACGGGCGAATTTTTGTGGAATTCACCGGATTTATTGGCTAAGGCTGTCGGTATTCTTCCTGTCGGTGTGGATACGTCGAATTTTCTGCGATCGGATGTTGTTCTGATCTCCTGGGCTTCTCTTCAGGCATACCTGAAAGGTGGCAGCAAGGTGATGTCAAATAAATTGATAGAGGAAGGTGTTTTCGCAAAGGAGGATTATGGAAAGACAATCGATTATGTAAACGAACCCAAACCGGATTTTTTCATTGTTAATAATTTTGATACGCTTAAATATGCTTTAGCTGACAATAACGTGAAGGCAATAGTCATTGATACCGAAGTGCCGATGGTTGTCACGGGTGAACTGACCGTACCGATTGGCGTCACGCTGATGGTAAACCGTGGGAATGATTTTTATATCGAAGGTACACTGATAAACAACGGTACAATTCAAGTCATGGGAGCAGATTCATTCACCGATGATTTTATCAACTACTCTGTAATGTCTGTTCAAAACGGTGGCAAGGTAATTAACAATGGAAATCTTAAGTTATGCGCATCATCCATCAGAGATAGTGTGGATCGCGGTTCGGTCGGCGGGCAGCTCCGTGTTTTTGATGGTTCGTTTGAAAACAAAGGAACGGTATGCCTTGAAAAAGGAATGGTCAACACTCATGGAGGTATGGCAGTAATTGTCGGAGGAACCTTTACCAATGACGCGTTTGCTCTTTTGGATGGTTTCTTCTTTCAAGTTGATGAAGGGATATTTACCAACAATAAAGGTGCTGTTATCATAAACAACTCACATATTTTTGTAAAAGATACCGGAACATTTATTAACAACGGAATGCTCTCTGGAGCAGAAGCAAATGAGCAGGGGAATACTGTCGAATTCAATGACGAAATACTTGAAAATAAAATTCGAGCGGCAATGAGCAAGCCCGACGGCGAAATCACTAAGGAAGAAGCGGCAGCAGTCACATTTCTTGATTTAAGCAACAAGAGCTTTGACGATATGAACAGCAAGAACGGCGGGATACGGAATATTGGTGCGCTGAAGTACTTTACTAACTTAAAAGAGTTGAATCTATCGTTTAATAACATTTCAGATTTTTCGCCACTGGCAGGTTTGACGAAATTAGAGAGTCTAGGCTTTTCAGGTGTTCCTGTCAAGGATTTGTCTCCATTAAAGGGTCTGACGAAAATGATTTGCCTTACATTTGATTTCAACTATGCTCCCGAACAGGGACATAATGGATATGCGAGCCTTGATTTTATGTCGGATATGAAAAACCTTGAGATATTTGAGGCAAGAAGTGCAGGAATCAAGGATATCTCCACCCTTGGCAATTTGACGAAGCTATGGAGCGTATTCCTGACAGAAAATCTGATTACGGATGTCAGCCCTCTTGCAAAACTAACAAACCTGAAAGAGTTGGAACTGAGAAACAATCCAATAACAGATTATAGCCCGCTCAAGGATATTTACGATAAGATTGAATACAAAGATTTCGAAATGAAATAGTATTGGAAAAATCTATTACGATGTGCCCGGGTAATAACCTGAAATTATTCATTAAAATAACGGAAGAAATTGCTTGATCCGTTTTTTACAAAGCAAAATAACGTACTTTAATTTATTTGCTTGCTTGCGTAGCAAGCTATATTTTCAATACTGAACCAACGACATAGTCATTTTATGAAATAATTGTGAAGTGCGAAAACGCTGAATAAACATTGTTTTTATAGTTTATCTGCTAGAAAAGTGGCTTAGCCACTTTTTTTACTGCAGAACCATATTGCTCCCCCAGGCGGATATCCCGCTTTCTAAGCATCTTCCCCAACCAATTAAAAAAGCGCTTCCGCTCTTAATCTTCCTTGCACAGATGAATATACTCTCCCATTCAATAAAAAAGCCATCTTAAGGTAAAAAACAACTAATATTTCATTTGTTCTTCACATAAAAAAAGTAAGATAGGTACTAGGGGCTAGTATCTAGCATCTAGTATCTAGCATCTAGCATCTAGAAAGGAGTGGAAGCATGAAAAAGGGTGTATTATGCGAGAAAAAATGCGAAGAACAAAAGAAGTATGATGAAATACTTAATGTTATTGACTTGTATAAGGACAATGAAGGCTCTCTGATACAGATTTTGCACGCTGCACAGAAAATCTATGGCCATCTCCCGCTTGAGCTTCAGCAATTTATTGCCGATGCCTTGGATATTCCTTTCTCAAAGGTATCCGGGGTAATATCCTTTTACTCTTTTTTCTCTGTCCAACCCCGAGGTCTGCATACCATCCGTGTTTGTCTTGGAACAGCCTGCTATGTTCGCGGCGGAAAAAAACTCGTGGAACATTTACTGAAAACGCTTAATGTTGAAATTGGGGGAACCACATCTGATGGCAAATTCACCTTTGAGGTTGCTCGGTGCATTGGTGCATGCGGTCTTGCACCGGCTGTAATGATCGATGATATCGTATACAAACAGATGACTCCGGCAAAGCTCAGTGCTTTACTGGATAAATTTTAAGGAGGTGGTGTGGTATTATGAATGCTTGTATTACAAGTAGGGACGATCTGCAAAAAATCCAAAATGCATACCTGAACGAAAACAAGAAGTACCAATACCAAATTCTGGTATGCGCCGGTGCGGGATGCGTATCCTCCGATTGTTCTGCAGTACGGGATGCGATCATTGAACAGGTTAATTCACTTTCATTAAACAAAAAAGTTCGTGTTTATGAAACAGGATGTATGGGTACCTGCGCTGTTGGTCCTGTAATGCTCATTCTCCCTGACCGAATTTTTTACACAAATCTCACTCCTGACATTGCAAAAAAAATAGTAAAAACACATATAATTGACAACAAAATTTTAGTAGGGCATACTTTTTCCGATCATGCTCTAAGAAAACACATTCCCAAAATTGATGATATTAGCTTTTTTAATGAACAGGTGCGAATAGCACTTAGAAACTGTGGTGTACTGGAATATAGCAGCATAGAAGCTTATATAGCATCGGGAGGTTACCTCTCCGCAGCCAAGGCATTAACTGAAATGAATGATGAAATGATTATTGAGGAGATAAAAATCTCCGGTCTTTGCGGTCGGGGCGGTGCTGGTTTTCCAACCGGAATCAAGTGGGATGCAGGCAGAAAAGCAGAAAGCGATATAAAATATATAGTTTGTAATGCTGACGAAGGTGATCCCGGTGCCTTCATGGATAGAAGCATCATTGAAGGTGATCCCCACACCCTTATTGAAGGAATGATTATTGCTGGTTATGCCATAGGCGCAACGAAAGGTTATGTATATATCAGAGCCGAATATCCATTGGCCGTAGAACGTCTGGACACAGCCATAAAGCAGGCCTGTGAATATGGTCTTCTTGGTAATAATATTTTCGGCAGTGGTTTTGATTTTACCCTTGAAATCAGAATAGGTGCCGGTGCTTTTGTATGCGGAGAAGAAACCTCTCTTATGTCATCTATTGAAGGAAACCGTGGTGAGCCTCGCCAAAAGCCCCCGTTCCCATTCGAAAAAGGATTATTTGAAAAGCCAACAATAATAAACAATGCTGAAACAATCGCCAGTATCCCTCCCATTATTGAAAAAGGCGGCGATTGGTATTCACAATATGGAACTGAGAATGCATGCGGTACTAAGGTATTTGCCCTCGCCGGTGACATTGTAAACACCGGAATTGTTGAAGTTCCCATTGGCACACCCCTAGGAGAAATTATTTTTAAAATAGGCGGAGGTCTACTCGATAAAAAGAAATTTAAAGCAGCTCAGATAGGCGGTCCGTCCGGTGGCTGCATAACCCAGGGTAATCTGAATGTTTCTGCCGATTATGACTCACTAACAAAGATGGGAGCGATTATGGGCTCCGGTGGTCTCATAACAATGAGTGAAGAAACGTGCATGGTTGATACTGCACGTTATTTTATGGATTTCATACAGGATGAAAGCTGTGGTAAATGCGTTGCATGTCGTGTCGGGACAAAGAGAATGCTGGAGATTCTCGAGCGAATCACCCGAGGTGAAGGCATGGACGGTGATATTGAGCTATTAGAGGAACTGGGAGAAATAATTAAAGATACTGCAATGTGCGGGCTTGGTCAAACAGCTCCAAATCCGGTGCTTAGTACTATAAAGAACTTTCGTGAGGAATATGAAGAGCATATAAGTAAAAAGTATTGCCGTGCAGGGGTATGCAGCGATTTATTTATTTCACCCTGCGAAAATGCGTGTCCTGCAAATGTTAATATTCCGGGATATCTCAGCCTTATCGCCACCGGTCGTTTCATTGATGCATATAATCTTATCCGTCAGGAAAATCCGTTACCATTAATCTGTGGACGGATCTGCACTCACCCCTGCGAGAGCCGCTGTAGAAGGGCTACTGTTGACGAAGCAGTTGCAATATGCGATCTTAAGAGATTTGTCGCCGATTATGCAATGAAATATGAAAGTGAATATTTCCATGACATAGTATGCACTAAAAACGGTCAAAAAGTAGCCATCATCGGCGCAGGTGCCTCTGGCCTTACATGCGGCTATTATTTGGCAAGAACAGGCTATGAGGTTGATATCTATGAACAGGAAGCTGTTGCAGGCGGAGTTTTGGCATATGGTATTCCCGAATACCGTTTACCGTCCGCAATACTTAAGCATGAGGTGGATAATATCTGCCGTTCAGGTGTTAATATTATTTACAATACCGAGGTTGGCAGGGATATTGGCTTTAAGGAGCTGCGAGCAATGTATGACGCCATATATATTGCAACAGGCACCCAGGTTCCCCAAAAGGTGAATGTGCCGGGAGAAAATCTAAAAGGAATTTTACCGGGAATAACATTTTTAAAGAATGTAAAGCTGCACAACTCTGTAAACTTAACAGGGCATGTGGTTGCTGTTATCGGAGGAGGAAATACGGCAATTGATTCTGCTCGCACCGCCTTGCGCCTTGGAGCTAAAAAAGTTATGGTTCTATACCGAAGAACCCGTGAGATTATGCCTGCTTATGAAGTAGAAATTGAAGAAGCTCTCAATGAAGGAATAGAGCTGCAAGAGCTTGTTTCTCCCCTGCGCTTCATCTCCAACAAGCATGGTTATGTCGCAAAAATTGAGTGCGTAAATCGACGTCTCAGTAATTTTGACAATGAGGGCAGGAGAAATACAAGTCATATTGAAGGCTCCAATTTCTTTATTGATGTTGACACCGTAATCACAGCTGTCAGCCAATATGCTGACCTTCCCTTCGTTCCAAAAGAAGACATCGGTGTAACCCCTTGGGGCACATTCATTGTAGACAAGGAAACTCAAATGACCAAAATGCCCGGTGTTTTTGCAGGTGGAGATGTTGCCCGCGGACCTGATGAGGTAATTCGAGCAATAGCAGATGGGAAAAGCGCTGCCAAATCCATTGATTTATATTTGAATGGTAAAGGAATTCTCAATAAAGGTGAAAAGATCGAAATTCCTGAGCAAATTGATGATGATGAATTGGTTTCACACCCACGCTTCCAAATGGAGATGCTCTCATTAGAAAAACGCACAAACTCATTTGACGAGGTTGTTTTGGGATATCATAAGCTCAAGGCCATAGCAGAATCAATGCGCTGCTTGCATTGTGACAGGAGGTAGGTGAATATTATGATAAATATAACCATTAATGGCATTAATGTAAGCGCACCGGACGGTAGCACTATTATGGAAGCTGCAGCATACAACCAGATCCAAATCCCAAGCTTATGTCACCTGGAAAACATACATTCCATAGGCTCTTGCCGTATTTGCGTAGTAGAGGTTGATGGAGCGAAAAACCTTCAGGCCTCCTGTATTACAAAGGTTAGAGAAGGCATGAATATTAAAACCAATAGTGCGCGTGTAAAAAAAGCGCGTAAGGTTCTGTATGAGTTGCTGCTTTCAGATCATAACCATGACTGCCTTAGCTGCAAACGCAACACTACATGTGAGCTTCAGGAGCTGGGCAAGCTTCTCGGTGTCGAAGAATCACGATTTGAAGGAGAACGTTCCTCTGATTCGGTTGACGCTTCCGTGTCTATTACACGTGATTTATCGAAATGTATATTGTGCCGTCGATGTGTAACAGTATGTAACGAAATTCAAGGAACCGGCATACTAAATGCCCAAAATCGTGGTTTTTCAACAACGATCGGTCCCGGAATGGATTTACCTATAGGTTCGGTGAACTGTTCTTTTTGCGGTCAATGCACGGTGGTGTGCCCGGTTGGCGCATTAAAAGAAACATCCTCAATTAATAAAGTATGGGAAGCACTTCATAATCCGAATAAACGGGTGGTAGTTCAAGTAGCACCTGCAATCCGTGTTGCAATCGGTGAAGAATTTGGTTTGCCTGCCGGAACACGTTGCACCGGAAAGCTTGCAAATGCTCTGTCTCAACTGGGCTTCGACGATATATTTGACACAAACTGGGCAGCAGATTTGACCATCATTGAGGAAGGAACGGAACTATTAAACCGAATAACAAACGCTGCGACCGGTAAAGAAAGTATTCTGCCCATGATTACGAGCTGCAGCCCAGGCTGGATTAAGTATATTGAGCATACCTTCCCTGAACAATTACCGCATCTGTCCACCTGTAAATCCCCGCATACTATGCTTGGAGCTGTTGTGAAATCTTATTATGCCAATAGGCTGGGTATTAATCCTGAGGATATGTTCGTTGTTTCGGTAATGCCATGCACTGCAAAGAAAACTGAAATAGCAAGATCAGATATGATGAACGATGGGCTGCCAAATGTGGATGCAGTTTTAACCTGCCGTGAACTAGGTGATATGATAAAGGAGGCTGGAATTGTAGGGCTTGGCGGGGCAGGATTTCCAACCTTTGAAAAACTGGGAAAACCATTTAAAGAGGGGGGCATTGTTATTGCAAATGCGGCAGAATGTGAGCCAATTCTGGAGCATAACATTAAGGCTATTGAACAGAATGCCGAACAACTGATCAGAGGCCTAAAGATTGCAATGGAAGTTGCTCATGCCGAGAAGGGCGCAGTTGCCATTAAAGGAATTCACCCAAAAGCGGTTGAAAAAGTGAAATCAGCCATTGATGTTGACAATATATCTGTTACAGTGCTGGATAATATGTATCCTATGGGAGAAGAGAGAGCGATAGTGCGTGAAGTGTTGGGGCCGGTGCTGGAGATCGATAAACTGCCTATGGCAGCCGGAGCGATTGTGATAAATGCGGAAACCCTCTGCCGCATCCAGGAAGCGGTGGATCTTAAAAAACCTCTGATTGATAAAGATATGACGGTAGCTGGAAAAATTACCGGGGATCTCATTCAGGTTTTTCGCAATGTTCCTATTGGAACAACAGTTGCAGAAATGTTTGAAAAGGCGGGGGGCATCGGACCGGAGTATGGAGAGCTCATAATGGGCGGTCCATATACAGGCTTAAGAACCACGCTGGGTTCACCTGTTGTGAAAACAACCGGAGGGATATTGGCAGCAGAGGAATTTTGGAGAGGTCCTGAAAAAATAGGATTGCTGGTATGCGCATGCGGTGCCGATAAGGAGCGTCTGGAACAGATCGCGGAAAGTATGGGATGTGAAGTGGCAGGAGTGGAATACTGCAAGCAGGCAAAAGAGCCAAAACCAGGTGCGCCGAGGAAGTGTGAGAACCCCGGGAAATGCCCCGGCCAGGTTGAAAAAGTCTTGGCACTTAAAAAGGCTGGAGCTCAAGCCCTGCTAATCAGCAATTGTACAGACTGTACCAATACAGTTATGTCATGTGCCCCACAGTTAAAATTGCCGGTATACCACTGCACGGATGGTGCACTGAGAGCTGTTAACATGAAATTGATCCGCAGAATGAAAACTGAAAGTAAATAGTACTTTCCATTCCCGCAAAAAATAGTGGAGAATGTTAAGAATATAAAAGAAAAAAGGAGTGTAAAAAAATGTCAATCACAAAGGAAACCGTAAAGGCCCACTTGAAGGATCCTGCAATTTTATGCTGCCGCAGGCCGAAAGGGACAGTGATCGGACCGGCAGATCTTGAAGATCCAACCTTGTTTGATGATATGGTCGATGCCGGATTACTTACTTTAAGCAATGATGGGCTGACAATTGAGCAGGTATTGGGCACCACCCTAGCTGGTGACTGCGAGGCGCTGACCCCGATTACACCGGGTAATTTAAACAGCGTAAATGAAGTTGCACAAAAGGCAGAAGAGGCAAAAGCACCGGAAGAAAATTTGGCTCTGAAGGTGCCGGAAACTGTAAAAGCAAGTGTAGGAGGAAATGGTATGATTCATCTTGAGGTTGATAAATTAGAGGGGCTGAGCCTTGACATTCCGGCAGGCACCGCTTTTAACGGCGCACCGGTCTCACAGGCAGAACCGGCTGCAGAGGCAGCGGGAGAGAAGAAGGTTATCCGTAAACTGTTGAAGCAGCATATTAAAATTACGGATGCTGAAATAGGAACAGAGACATCCATTAAAGAAGGTAAGGTTACGATTGACGGAAGCATTGTAGAAAAAGCTGTTTTAGAAGATCCATTATGCAAAAGTTTGACTCTTGACGTTATCAAACCTGATAATCATCATATCTATACAGAGACAATCATGGATGTTTGCCCCATTGCTACAAAGGTCGAAGGGGAGCATCTTGGCGAAGGTGTTACAAAAGTGGCCGACGGTGTAGTATTCATGCTGACCGGAGTAGATGAAGACGGTGTTCAGATTCATGAATTTGGCTCTTCAGAAGGATATCTTGATGAAAAGATGTATTTTGGACATCCGGGATGCGCTGATGAAGGCGATATTATTATCCGCTGCCATGCAGTAATCGAGAGATTAAAAGGTATGTCCCGTTCAGGCCCGTTTGCAGCACACAAATGCCAGGATTACATAATACAGGCACTCCGTGATGCATTTAAGGATTAATATACGAACCTTCAAATGGTTACTACAAGGTCTCTTAAACTTAAAA